>Ga0172380_10009201_pt1 | contig 10584 bp, 11 predicted proteins | sample Leawe162metaG_FD_119747 | JGI IMG/M metagenome (GOLD analysis project Ga0172380, IMG submission 119747) | Leachate microbial communities from a municipal landfill in Southern Ontario, Canada - Leachate well 162 metaG | ecosystem: Engineered > Solid waste > Landfill > Unclassified | place...
ATACATGAGCTCATTGCCGTACTTATTGGTGCGGGTAGTTTTGTATTTACTGTCAACAGACATCCATTCAGCATCAATGACATCAACCAGGAAGCTATCATAATTAGCATTTCCGGCTTCCGTATCATACGCAAGTTTGTCAATGCTCGGATTTCCAGAATATCTATTGTATGATCTGGCCAGTTCCAAAAGTTCATTCTCCGTTACTCCCTCAATCTTTAATTTGCGGATGTCGGAGATAAGCACGCGTATTCTTTCTCCAGCATATTCCATATTGCGGTGATCCCAATACTTTGAGAATTGTCCGATAAAATCTTCCGGATCCACATATCTTACCCTGACTTTTTGAGAATAGGGGTCAACGTAGTCTTTCGTTCCCGAACAATTAATTACACAAAAGTCCCGGATGAGTTTTTTCTTAATCTCTTTCCAATCTGAGATGTAAAAGGTGTAGTCAAGTCCCTGTTCAATCTCTGTCTCTTTTGCGAGTTTAAAGCCTCCGGCTCCATCATACAGATTGAGTTCTTCCATAGTCTCCGGCACATACTCATTGGATCGATCAATGCCAAGTCCTTTCTCAATATACTGCACCGCCTCTTTAAATTTCATACGGTACACCATATCCAGCTTTACGGCTTCTTTTTCATCGGTGCTTGATGGGTCAACGGCTGTGGCAATAACCTGATGGTCGGTCTGGAGAAACATGCCTTCCACTACTCTTAGGAATTTTGGCATTATGGCAGGGATGTCCCAATTGATATTCATGTATCCCTGTATATCCGTACCAGGATCGGCCTCATCCAAGAGTATTTTCTGATACTGCAAAACGTCCTGTTTGCCGTCTGCAAGCGCACGTAACGACTGTATCTCTTTTATCTGACTTGACGGAATTGCTGATTGTCCCTGCATTCGCTTTGCATACATGGCCTCGCACCATTTTCTTCCCCACTCAGGGGTCTTTTCTTTAGGATTGATTTCATCCTTTGGGAACGGATAACTGCCCGTTGCGTATTTTTCAAGAGACACTGCCATTGCCTTATATTTTCAGTAAAATTAGTATTTTTTTGCGAATGAGTATTTGCGCTTTTTCAAATAGTTGTCAAGGGTGTACTCCTGTTCATTCAGTTTTTCCAGTTCATCATATATGCCGTGAGTCCCAAGCAGTGCGTATCCCCCTGCGGTAAACAAGTCATAATTGGTCATGTCTTCAGGGCCATCTATGTCCTTGCATTCCTCCAATATCTCTATGTGAGTTTCCTCATCAGCCTCATGTTCTATCCAGTCCATCCATTCGGTGAATATCTGCTGTTTGATCTTCTCTCCTGTTTGTCCTCCAGGTGTCTTACTGAACTCAAAACTTGTCGGATCCACTTTGTAAAGAAGATACTCTCCATAACCTCTGGCCACAAAATAGTCCCATAACAACGGCACGTTTATTTCCGGAAACATCTGCACACCATAGTAGATACACATCATCAGCATGTCCTCTGCATAGGTGTCTTTGTCATAAGTCCTCACAGCATAGGTGCAGACGAACTTGCGCTTCATCGTGAAGTTGCCGTCCGTTATCTTGCCCTTACGAACAACTGCACCACCTCCTTTGGACTTGCGGTTTCCTTCGGTCTTGTTAAATTTAAACGGGTCTCCTCCGGCTACTCCCCAATGGGTGTTTGCAGGTCGCCATCCTCCTACATCATCATCCCATATTTTCTTGTTTGTCTGATCGGAATCAAGTTGGTGACTTACCCTGAACTTCCCATCAGGATTGGCAACAAAGATTACCTTGCCATCTCGGATATTATCTTTCCACTGAAAATTACCGACTGCGATATCCTGACGTGAGAACGTGAGCTCATCTATATAGGTTTCGAGTTTGTTCATGTTAAAACCAGATGACTTCGTGGCGGTCCGGAAGCACTCTGCAAACCTCAGAGGATAAAGCCTGATCTGTTCAGATAGCCCCTCCTGGTCTCCCTTGTCAACAAGTCCCTTGCGCTTATTAAGCAAATATTCTCTTGCCCCAATGTTTCTTCCGATAAAAGCAGCTTGACGTTTTGTAGGTGTACCAATGACGCTCATCCCGTACTGATCAATGAATCCTTCCAATCCATCATCTGCAGGAATGAACAATGTAGCAAGCCCTGATACGGTTTGTCCGTTCGGGTTTCTTTCGTAATAATTACTGAGCTTACACTGGTGCTTAAATGCCTTACCTCCACCTTTCTCCATCTCCCCTACTGTGGATGTCTTGATCGTAAATCCGATTATATCACCACCAATTGCAAGGCATTCCTTTACAACCTGGTGACGATCCCAACATGAAAGTCCTTTTTTAAGTTTTCCTACCTCATCATCGTGATGAAAATACAGTTTATCACCGTCATACGCTGATGGGTCTGCCATCTCATAGTCAATCTTTGATTCAAGACCAAGCTCTGATGACGAAAGAGATCCCTTTGATGAAAGCCTTACTGCCGGAGGAGAGAATGATAGTTCTGTCTTTGGTGATGTTGACCCTTCATAGTTTGGTTTAAAGAAGAACGGTAATTTTTTCCATGGTGATACAAGGTGTTTCAGGAAGCATTTACGAGCCTGAACATCATTCATGGACTGAATGCCTCCCCACGCACCCAACGTCCGGCTTATGATCTCATAGTTGATTAACTCGGCCTTGTATGTGGCTCCCTCCCTACGGTGCTTTGCATAGTTGAATCCGTAAAAAAGTCTTTTGAGAGTATCTATCCATTCACACTCGCCTTTTTTATCTATAATGGCGTGTCCTGTTTTCTTGTCAAACTTGGGATACTTTGTCTCGGTATATATTTTTCTGGCAAACAGAAAGAATCTTCGGTCCCTGTCTCTGTACTTTGGTAGGCCAATGTCAATATGCCACCATGCACAGAAGAAATAATGCCACCCATCCATGTATGTAGGCTTGCCGTTATTCCAAAACCAATAGCCATAAAGTCTCCGGTGCCATTCCCTGCGAATAAACTCTATTTCTTCCTCATATATGTCGGGATGTGCTTCAAGTTCTGCCCAGGTGTCATCAATGGTCTCATACCGGGTCTGTAATTCTTTGAGCCTCTTGGGTAGTTTTGGCGGGTGCCACATCTGCTCCTCCGCCTGTATGTCCCAATTATCAATCAGGTGTGGCTCCGGCATTTCCGGCAAATCAATCTTTATTGGAAATAAGTCTTTATCATCGGTGTTTACCCAAATGAACTTATCCGGTTCCTCGTATTGCGAGAGAATCTGCGGATCAACCTCTTTGTAGTATCGTTTTAATAGCGCGAGATGGTTCATGTCGATTGTCCGTGCATAGTGTATCCTTCTTCATCGTGATGACAGGTCAGAGAGCACACAAGATAACCCTTCTTTCCGGTGTTTTTCATCTCCTCGGACATCCTGTTCCATAAATCTGCATCTGTTGGATTAGGTGTGCCGGTGGCTTCAAAAACATCTCTGCCTCTTAACTGAGTGTCAGAATACTTTATACACGAACTTGACGAGATCATCCCTCCGGGTACCGGAAGGAAATCAATGACTTCATTACTGATAGGAACAAACGGAAGATGGTTTGCTGAATAAGATGATATTGTGCAAATGAAAAATGGATTTTTTTCTTCAATGACTTTATTGAGTAATTCGAGATGATTTGGCTCCCACCAATCATCGTGGTCGTGGTGGCAGATATAATTCACACCATCCCTGAGAGCCAATGATATGCCATGTAGCACCACTGTATTGCCTCCTGTGCACCATAGCTTCATGCTCCGTGGCGGGTACCTCTCTCTCTCTACCGCATGGACTGAATTTATACAGGTGACATTTGGGTATTGCGCAATGATGGTTTTCAATTCGTCATTATTCTCATACTTGTCACCCATAAGATATACCTGGTAGTTCTTAAATGTCTGAGCATGTATCTGACTGAGTGCCCTTCTGATATAAAATGGACTTTTGCCGTCTGGTCTCTGGTATGTAGAAATAACAACTCCAATTTTTGCCACGTTTTTCCTGAGAATAAAACAATTACTTTCAGTAATCTCTTTGGGGTGCGCTCCAATTTCATTCTTCATACACCCTATCACTTCATACCTGTTTCCCATACACTGCACAATCCTGTCAACTGCAGGCCTTACCTCCGGGCTGAACTGGTGGTCAAGATAGTCATCAAAGACTATATAACCACCATTTTTCACCATGCCGGAATACATCTCAAAGTCCTGAGTGACATCTGCGAATGAGTGACCTCCATCAATGAACAATATGTCAATCCCATCAGGGATGCTCTTTCTTATCCGGTCTGCAATGTGTATGTCGTGTGAACTTCCCTGAATGTATTCAAATCGGTTGCCATGGATATTGTGCCTGAGAACATTTGCCTGTGCGTGACTCGGATTTATCGGTGTGCCAAGGTCTATTGAAAAGATATTCGTATTTGCCCTTTGTGACATCAGACATGCACTCGCCCCCGCATAACATCCAATCTCCACATAGTTCACTTTGCTTTCATAAAGACTTGCTATGTCATACAATACATGGAAATGATGGTGAAATGTTCGCACCGTCTGGCTGATGTGCGCAATAAGGTCAAGTGATTTTTGAGAGTGTATTATCATTTTAATCGGATATAACGACATACTTTATGTTGGGCAAATATCTTTGGATTCCGAACCCTGAACTCATAATATGGATTCCCTTTATGGTAATAGTCCCATGTCAGATGATATGCTTTGTTTTGCTTTGTCTTGACCCATAAAAGCCCTATGTTTGCACACATCTCCCGAAAGCATCCGTCTATTGCTTTCCTTGCCCCCGTTAATACAGACAGGTTTTCTACTTTCAAGGTCATCATGTGAGCTCCTGTGGCACATACAACATAGTCTTCGGTTTCTCCAATAGGTCCCGGAATCCAATCTGATGGTTTTGCTATGTCATAAGGAAAATTATCCATCTTTAAGTCCATGGCACATACGCCTACTTCCGGGTGTCCCAGTATCTTTACTACTTCCCCAAAAGCGTCTTTGGCATTATCCACAAACAGGTCTCCATCACTAAAGGTGATATACTCATGCTGATACAGTAACCGGCGATAATCCTTTAAGAATATTTTCACCGCATTATCCGCGATGTTTTCCTTAAACCGGATATGGCCGGCAAGTCTCTTTTTTGCAAAATACTTCTGAAGATCAAGACTCTTATGGCTTCTGTTTTCCACAATGAAATAATCCATGGTGTCCATCTGCACACTTTCGAAACATTTGACAATATGTTCGTAGTTGCTGAAACACCATAGGATACAAAGATGCTTGTTCATTTTCTTTTGTAATTATCCACAATAACTCGGTCCCGATTGTTACATGTCATTAATTGGTTACTTCCAATATTCTCATCGACTGTCACTCCCGCATGTACGGCACTGTCGTCTCCAATTTCTATGTGCGGTATCACCGTTGATCTGATGCCAAAGAAATTGCGATCTCCAATATTGCAGTGACCACATACTATTGTTGCTGAAAAGATGTTGTGATTACCCACGACACAATCATGCCCGATGTCACACCAAGGAGTAAGATAATTAAAGTCTCCAAGATTTACATTTGCACCTATCAGCGACCATGCTCCGACAATATTACCTTCGCCTTTTATCTCAGACTGCACAATAGATGAGGGATGTATGATGTTAGGGAATCTTGCTCCCTTTGCTTTCATTTTTTCGACTACTTTCTGTCGAAAGTCGATATTAGTCATGCCTATAACAAACTCATCCATTGGTTGCGGAACGTAATCATCTATCGTTCCGAGTATTGGACAGCATTGAAGATTATCGTATCGCTTGTAATACTTTTCAATATTTTCAGGATATTCGAGAAAACCTTTTATCGGGAATCTCTCAAAGATGCTCATCATTTCTGATACTGCACCACCTGTGCCTATTATGATTATATTCATTTGTATGCGAGATGGGTTGATAAATCAGGATATGGTAATTCAACGTCCGGCATGTTCTTTTTCGTGCCATTGACATTATAAAACTTAGTCATGTTCAAAAGGCCAAGAGTCGCAATCATCGGATTCATATAGAAATTCCAACCAAGGCCAAAAGATTTCTGGTCGTGATAACTACATTCCTCTCTTCCCGAGAAACGTGCTATCTTAAACCACCTGTACGCATCCTCATTGTCGGTCAAAATGCAGCCCCCCTTACCGAGATTTAAATGCTTAAAACCTCCGGTGAATGAGCAACACATAAAAGTATCTGGAATATACATGTCGCACGTGAAACGCAATGCACTATCCCATACACGGCTTCCTCTTAACTGATATGCTCCTCTGAGGTATCCTGGAATAGACAAGGGAGGTTGTCTGAACTTAACCTTTCCTCCGGCATGTAAAATTTCATTCGGGACACTCATGTAAGTATGGCATGGGATTTCAATCTCTTTCCCTTTGACATTATCATACATCAATGCAAGAAATAAAGCATTACTCGCATTATCCGTAGTCGCGCAATAAGGGGATCCGGTATAATCGCATATTGCCTGTTCAAATTTCCGAGTTACATCATGCGGATTTTCCATAACACTGCTGTATTACTGATTCAATAAGTCTGAAGCTAATCATGTTTGATACCTGTTCATCCGGTATTGTGATGTCGAACTCTCTTTCAAAGGCCACAATCATCTTTATGTGATTGATTGAATCCCACCCGTCAACATTATCCTGGGTGGTGTGCTCGGTAATCTTTTCTATTGTGGTGGCAAGGCTCCTTGCCATAACCTTCCTTATCCTCTCACTGGTATTGGAACCGGTCTCTTGCTGCATGGTCTTTATAGTTTTGTATTTTTATGTAATAGATAAATTCGTCTGTGTCGCCACTGCATCGCTCGAATCCAAGATCAGGATAGAAAGATGCTACCTGTTGATTCTTTGCTGATGGGATATATTCTCCGTAAACCTGAGTGAATCCGCATCTCTGCAGATCCTTCATTATGTAGTCTATGAACGCATGTTCAATGGTGCGTCCAAGTATCCGACAACTAAGTAAAAATACACTGAGTATGGCGTATTGTGGCACATCCCATCTGTTTACAATACACACTCCTGTTATCCCACTGTCTCCAAACTTATCCCTGACTGACAGCGAATACACCCGGTCTTGATACCTCAGAGATTCTTCATCATATCGTGCGGTAGTGAGATTAAACTGATTTGTCTTCTGAGTAAGCTCTGCTATTCTGGGAATATGTAGGATGTCATTAAACTTTATTGAAAGCACCATGCCAAGCGAATCAAGATATTGGCCTATGTCCGTAAACTGCTCCTGATGCTTTGCCCTCTGATGATTCTCTTTATACTGACGTGTTTTTGTGATGTCTCCGGATAGGTTGAAGTTAAATGCTGCGGTTGCAATAAGATGTTCCGGCTCAATAACCATTACTTCAGGCAACTGGTCTTTTATCAGGTCTCTCTCAAACGGGCTGTCATCAACAAACACTATCGCATCCAATCCTATGTTCAACTCCTGTGCTATCTCTTTCAGATTAGATGCCTTATCCTTCCAATTGATGCGCTTTACAGATATATATTCTTCCGTGAGTGTCTGTGATTTTAAAGCATTGAGCACATCATCTTCATTGTTCTTGCTACATAGTCCGATTATGACTCCGTGGTTTGCCAGGAACACTATATCTCTCTGTATTATTTCGTATGGGATGACATTTTCTTCTCCAAGCACACCGCACCAAAGGGTGTTGTCACAATCAAAGATGATAGCTTTTTTCTTCATGCTGGAACTTTTACAATTGCACTACCTGAAACACAAAGTTCATCTTTTTCATTAAAAACGTCAAGGAATAACCGGATATTTTTGTTCTTGTCGTCTTTTGAGTGCACCTTACCGATGATTACTATCTTATCCCAAACATAGACAGACAGAATGAATCTGACATCATACGACACCCATACTGCCCCGTCTCCCGGTAGTTGTTTGCCTATCAGTGTTGAGATGAATGAGCTTATCAGAATGCCATGAACTATTGGTTTCTTCCCTTTTGTGTGCACTGGATTGTCATCTCCGCAAACAGCAATGAACGCCTCTACAATACTCGGTGTTATCCACTTAGTGTACCGGGCGGTCTGTCCTATTTCTATCTCTGAATATTTCATACCATCCTCCAAAGGTTTGCTCCAAAGTTGAATCCGGCACCTACGCCTACAAGCATAAGCAGCATGTCCTTCTTGACTAATCCCTTATTGACTGCTTCGTCAAGTGCAATCCCTATACTTGCTGCACCGGTATTTCCTATCTCCCCAACATTGATGTATGACTTTTCCCGCGGGATCTTCATTTTATCCAAAATATACTCATTGAGAATAAGGTTTGCCTGGTGAAAGATAAAAAAGTCAACATCCTCGATGCTCCGGTTCTCATCCTTCAGCAGTTCCCTGATTGAATACGGCATGTTCTCCACGGCCATTGTCCATGTCTTGTGTCCCTCATGTTCAATCATGTGTCCTCTCCTCATGCGGGTGTCCTCATAATAGGTTGAATCGGTGCAGAAGAATGAATTGAGATGTCCATATCCTTCCGGCACTCGGCCAAGCAACACCCCTGATGCTCCGTCACTGAAAAATGGTGCGGTGTATTTGTCTGTTTTATCGGTGAATCTTGATAGTATCTCCACTCCAATTACAATAGCATACTCAATCTTTGGATTACTTTTCATGGTGTCCACGGCCAGTGTCGTGGCGGTTATCAGTCCGGTACAAACACCATTCACATCAATAACCTGACAATGTTTTGGACCACCTATGTCCTGATGAATCTTTGCTGACATTGGAGGAAACACGTAGTCCTGACTGAACGATGCAATCATTATCAATCCAATCTTTGCCGGGTCAATATGCGGGAATCCATCTTTGAGCAAAAGTTTATTTGCCACGATGCGTGACATGGATGAGGCTGTTTCGTTTTCCCCAACATAATATCTTTGCTTAATCCCAAGTTTTGACATTATCCACTCCTCTGTCATTCCCGGTACATTCCGACATACCTCTGCATTGGTGTTGATGTTTGGCGGTATGTAACTCGCTGTTTTTATTATCCCTATGCCTTTCATTTGTGCAGTCCTCCAAGATAAATTGTTTGTGCGGTTATATAAGAACTCTTTTCTGAGCAAAAGAAGTCAATGACGTTGGTTATGTCGTCTATGGTCGCCTTGCGGGGTATCGGAAATGTCTTTACCAATGCGTCCACTACCTCTGGCTTGTGCTTTGCCAACATGTCAGTGTCAATAGCGGATATTGCAAGGGTGTTACAGGTGATGTTTTGCCGTGCATATTCCTTTGCCAAAACATTTGTCATGGTTTTTAGTCCGGCCTTGCAAGCGGCATAAACACTATCTCCCATGGCCTCGCACACGTCTGCAATAGAGCCGATGTTTATTATCCGACCATAAGGGATGTCGTACATGAGTTTTGATGCTTCCCTGCAAATTAGAAATGGTGCAAGTAAGTCCACATTGACCATGTTTATTGCATCCTCCACTGGCATCTTCTGAGAGAATCGGGATGACATCACTGCTGCATTGTTGATTACGATGTCAAGTTTATGGTAGTTATGCTCCATTTCTTTTATCCTTTTGATGAGTTGATCTGATTTTGCTAAATCACACGGACTCCATGACATTCCTTCCGGTCCTTCCATATTTCGACTCATACCGATTACGGTTGCGTTATTTTTCATAAAGTGTTCTGCAAGGCTCCATCCTACACCCCTGCTTGTTCCTGTGATTAAAACTGTCTTTCCTGTGTACATGGTTATTTATATTTGATTGGGAAAATTGCCTCTCCTGGCTCCACATGAGGTGGTGAATAAAAGTTTGGATTACCCATGCAAATTAGCTGTTCCGCATGCCACCTGTTGTTTTTGTCAAGGGTGTCAATCTTTGGCAACCGATCCCAATACCTCCGATTGAACCAATAGAAATTTCCGGAAAAATGATCCGGTGACTTCAGATAATTTATTGATGACAAATCATATCCGTTCTCTACCCTGTCCCTGTGCTCCCGATACCGATTTAATATTTCTTCATTAAGTAGCGATCTCCAGTGTTGTATGACCGATTCAAATGGGCGTGTCACTCCCTTGGTGTGAAAATAGAATCCTACATAATCTGAGTTGTCATTCTCAATAAGTTTCAGTGTCGGAAATTCATACAGTGAAGGATCTGTTGAATAAAACCGGACTTTGAGTTTGGAATAAACACCTGTGAATAACTTGTCAAAAAGTGCTTTATCATCTGCTGTGCCAATGAATCCTATCCTTATCTCCTCACACTCATCGTATAAGCCGGATGTCAGTAAAATACGCAACTGATCTGTGATCACGGTGTAGTAGTGATTAACGGCCCATATATGCCAAAAACCGATAATTCTCATCCCTTAATTGATTTAACAGTTACAGGTGTCTCTCCCTTTTGTAGCTTCAATGCGATGTCCTCCGGCCTTAATTCCAATCTCTCCGTCTCCATGTACCTCAGAAGTTCATCTTTGATAAATGAGTTGGTGTCGTCA
>Ga0172380_10009202_pt1 | contig 10583 bp, 7 predicted proteins | sample Leawe162metaG_FD_119747 | JGI IMG/M metagenome (GOLD analysis project Ga0172380, IMG submission 119747) | Leachate microbial communities from a municipal landfill in Southern Ontario, Canada - Leachate well 162 metaG | ecosystem: Engineered > Solid waste > Landfill > Unclassified | place...
AGGTCGGCGACAATCTGGGCTACATCTCTGCTATAGCACATCTCGGGAGGGAAGAACCCTACAGGCTTGTAGACATCGCCGAAATATTTCCGGTTGATCTCGGTGTTGAGCTTTATCTGGCGGATCATCTCGGAGCGCGGGATCAGCGGCAGGATCGGGTGATACATTGCGCTGGCGGTCATCTCTATCTGCCCGCGTTCCGCAAGCCTTCGCAGTCCATCGATGACGTCATTTAGCCCATACCTGTCCAGCTGCTCTGTTAATGAGGCGTTGATGTTCAGTGTAATTCTGGCGCATTGGTGGCGACTCAGAGTCTCGACCAGCTTGCGGTAGCACTCGCTGGCGGTCTTTCTGATACTCTCTTCTGTCTGTGTCGGCGGTTGATAGATGTGCAAGAAATTAGCCCAATACATCTGTCCAGCCCTCCCTCAATCAGGGTGTCACGAATATCTCATCAATAATTTTATTGGATATATCACGTGCCGCCACGACTTTGTAGTAGTATTCCTTTTTAATTTTGGGGCTGCAATAGCTCAGGCTGATAGCTTTATAGGCATTCAGGATAACTTCATGCTGTTTTATCAATCCTCTGTGTATCAAATTGGGGTCCCACCAAGGCTTCCTGCTAGCCCACCAGAACTGATCGCTGTGCAGCGCTGCGTCCAGCAATGTCCGGGCGTTATCTGCATATTGTTTAGCGGTATTATCTTTGGCGACGACAACAGCTTTGTTAGTCATCGCCAAAGCAATATCCAGATGTTCCCACTGGTATTGATGTATGGTGTTGTTCGGGTTCTGCCATAGAGGGTATGGATTGCCTGTGTCTATATCCGAATTTTCAGTGCTCCATGAAGATGGCTTAGGTTCTATTGTCTCCCCGCGCGGGAAAATATCAAGCAGATCGCTTACAGCTACTGCTTTGATCTGCTTGCCCTCAGTTACTTCTCGTGATTGCAGAAGGCCGTCGTGCTGTTCTGTCATTATCTTAGCATGCTGCGGCTCGGATGGAGGTACGGCTGATGATTTTGGCCTATTTACAGATTTATGCGCTGCGTCTTTATCTACTTCGAGCGACTGATATACCTTTGCCAGGAAGAGCTTCTCCCAGTCCTGGATATGATGGCCAAAGGTCTCCGCATCCATGGCGGTGACGACATACGTATCGCTCTTGCTCTTCTGGTTTGTTTGCACGTGCTTCAGATGCTCGATGAATCCGGTGGCATCTATGTTATGGAAGCTTATTTTATTGCTGAGTATATTATCGCGGAAGAAAACGGCGATTTTGCTGCGGTCAGAATCAATTTGATGGATAATATTTGTCGGCCAGGTCACAGGACAGGCGACGCCGCTTATGATAATCCACTTATGGCCTGAGTCGACGATGGGCTTCATTATTTCTTTGCTGTAACACATCTCAGGGGGGAAGAAGCCTTTGGGATCATATAATTTTCCCAGGAGGCGTTTATTAGTCTTGTGGTTGTGGCTGATCTGGCGCTCTATTTCCGATTGTGGTATTAACGGGAGTATAGGATGATATTTGCCTGAACCTGTGAATTCTACCTGGCCCCGTCGCGCCAGCTCTCGAATCCCTTTTACCACGTCGTTAAATCCGTGATCGTACAGCATCTCCGTGAGCACGGCGTTTATATTTATCGTGACCTTGGCGTATGGGAGATCGGTGAACAGTTCTACTAACGGGCGGTAGGATTCAATGCAGACCTTTTGCAGTACCCAGTGCAGTTGGGTTGGCGGCTGGTAGAAGTGCAGCAATGGTGCCCAATAAATCAAATTAGACCTCCGAGCTGGATAAAACAATTATATAATAATCGTTCTGTAATGCAAAACGGATATCTGATATACCGTTTTTGCTTTGTCGGCCTTACAAATCAAAGCTATTGGGTTTGGTAATACTACATGAAAGGCGAGCCGCCGTCAAGTCGCGTGAGATAAATTACTGTAAAGGACACGGTTTTTATCGAAAGGACTTGCAAAATTATTTGTGTTGAGTTATATTAGTGACTCACTATTGGCCGGGTAGCTTCTTCTAACCCATATGCGCATCCTTAGGCCATAGGCATAGTTTCTGAAGGGGTATAGTTATGATTCAGGGAAGAATAACGCCACAAAATACGGAATTTGTAATTCTTTGTTTTGAAGGCCCGGACCAGTACTCGATGGCGGGTGGCCTGGGCGTTCGTGTCGCTAATCTTTCTGCAACCTTGGCTAAAATAGGCTTCCAAACCCATCTTTTTTTTATCGGTGATCCGGCGCTGGACAGTGTTGAATTAAGGCAGAATGGCAAACTCGTACTTCATCGTATGTGCCAGTGGATCAGCAAATACCATCCCAATGGCGTTTATGAGGCGGAGGAAGCTAAGCTCTACGATTATAATGAGTCTATTCCTCGCATTGTTAAGGATGACGTCGTAAAACCTGCGGTAGCTAACGGCAAGCTGGTGGTGGTCCTTAGTGAGGAATGGCACACTGCTGAAGCTTTGTGCCGCCTTAGCGACTACCTTTATGCTGATGGACTCAGGGACAAAGTGATAATGTATTGGAATGCCAACAATCTCTTCTCTTTCCATCGCATCAACTGGGGACGGCTGGGATATGTGTCTACCCTAACCACTATCAGCAGGTATATGAAACATCTTATGTGGCGCATGGGCATGAATCCGCTGGTAATTCCAAACGGGATACCTAGAGAGTTGCTGCGTAAGGTTGATGAAGGCTTATCGCGTGATTTAAGGACGGCGCTGGGCGCAGATCTTGTGCTGTGCAAAGTCGCCCGCTGGGATCCGGATAAACGGTGGAACGTGGCCATAGAGACGGTGGCAAGGCTTAAAGAAAGGGGAATCCGTACCATCCTTTTGGCCAGAGGGGGCATGGAGCCTTACGGACAGGAAGTGCTAAATAATGCCCGTTCTCTAGGCCTGGTTATCAGTGAAGCGTTTACCGATGATAATTCAGTTGAAGGATATATAGAGGCATTGCGTAAGGCCTCATATGCTGATGTCATCGATATCAGATTTCATGTTCCGATCGACTTCTTGCGCATTGTATATAATGCATGCGATGCGGTGCTGGCGAATAGCGGCCATGAGCCTTTTGGTATCGTGGGGCTGGAAGCTATGGCTGCGGGCGGGATAGCCTTTACCGGGTGCACGGGTGAGGATTATGCCATACCGTTTGTTAATTCCTTCGTGTTAGAGACCCCCGATCCCATGGAAGCTGTGGGGTATCTTATGTACTTGAGGGATTATCCTGAAGAGGGCATTAGAATAAGGGAGGCAGCAAGGCGGACTGCACGCTATTTCACCTGGGAGGCAGCAGTAATAAATCTTATTCATAAGCTTGAAAACCAGGCCAGGATTAAGGGTGTGTTGGGGGGCGTACCTACACCTTTAGAGCCTCAATTCGCTATGTCCAAGTTGCCTCCGGAGTTGGTATCTACTGTGATGAAGCGGAATTACAACAAGTAAGGTGGGGATGATATGGTTCGTGATATTGTAATGTACTGCGTGGCACATCAGCCGAGGCGTCTCAAGCTGCCGGCGCAACCCATACCCGATACTGCCGACCCGCATGATATCGAGCGGTGCCTGTTCGATGAGGCGATGAATGAGCGCTATCTGCATAAGGTCGCTACCTACTGCTACTACCCGGCTACGGAGATGTTCCTTGATCTCGTTGAAGGCGGCATGAAGATGTCTATCGGCTTCTCCTTTTCGATATTGAGGCAGATGGAAAGCTGGGATCAGAACCTTTTTAATCTATTTCAAAGGCTGGTAGCACATCCTAATGTAGAGCTTGTCGATGTCGAGCCATATCACAGTTTCCTGCCATTATGTGACCTGGCGGCATTTACCAAGCGAATAAGCAAGTCTCGTGAAGATCTCGATAAGATATTCGGCAAGAAGCCTGTGGTGACGGATACTACTGAGATGCTGATGTCCAGCGGAATCTATCAGGCCCTTAATGAAGCCGGGTTTAAAGGCGCATTGCTGGATGGTCGTCCCTGGGTTATGGATTGGAGGGAACCCACGCATCTGTATCATATGGGCAAGGAGATGATGCTCCTGGCAAGGCACTATGACCTCAGTGATGACGTCGGCTATCGTTTTTCCAACAGGGGATGGTCGGGATTTCCGCTGCTTGCCGATACCTATGCGCATTGGCTCAGGGAGACGTGGGGTGATTTCGCAATGCTGGCCTGGGATTATGAGACCTTCGGCGAGCATCACTCCCGGGACACGGGTATATTTGAGTTCATGAGGCATCTCCCGGATGAGTTGGGAAGAAGGGACATTCGAACTCTGATGCCGAGCGAAATAATCGACGAGTACAGCGATCGAAGCTACCATCTGCCGCTGCCGGCATTCCCCTGCACATGGGCCGGTAACGGAGGGATGGAATTTTTCCTGGGGAATGCCGCTCAGCAAGCCGTATTTCAGTTGATGCTGCTGGCATATAATAAAGCGCTCCTGACTAAAAATAAACAGCTTATCGATATAGCCATATGGCTGTTGCAGTCGGACAACTTGCATCTTATCCAGTGGTTTGGCAGATACGGAGCGGAGGCCGAGGTTTCGGCGTATTTTACACCGCAGGAATGGTGGCAGCTGGGACCAAATGGCATAATCTGGGAAATCCAGCAGGTATATAAGAATTTCATTCACGCTCTGGATGCATATATATAGGTAGCCCGTGTGGTGTAAAGGAGGATGTGTTGAGATGACTAAGATATTGAAGCAACATGCCGAGAGACGACTTGCTGATGTGCCCGATCAGCATGTCTTCTGGTGTCATGACGGCCGTATTCTCCATAATCTGCGTGAATTAATGGACGCCCTGGAGATGATGAGCGATGAAGCTTATGCCTATCATGCCAATAAGGAGAAAAACGATTTCAGCGCCTGGGTCAAGGATATAATCGGGGATGATAAACTGGCCAGGGACTTGACCAGGTCGTCCGATCGGCGCCAGGCTTTTGAATATGTGAAAGCCAGAGAAGTGTTTTTGCTCAGCAAATTGTAACGTAGTCGAACTATTGTTTACTCTCTTCTTCGGCCTTTAAGTAACTCGCGACAGGCACAAAAGCGCTCCTTCTGTTTAGAAGGGGCGTTTTGTCATTAAGGTTTATCAACCTAACAACGCGTCGGTGATGACAGCAGTGCAGCAGCAGAAAGAATCAGATAGTTTAGTATTTCAGTGAATTGGTCTCATCAGAGCACTGTATGTATTTTCTACATCGATGTGGTAACATACAAATAGTTACCATTGAAATGGGAAAGAGCATATGACCGACAGTAAATCGAATCTGGAACTACCTCATCGCATATCCGGCCTCAATGATCTTTCATATAACCTCTGGTGGAGCTGGCACTCCGATGCCCGCGAGCTATTTCGTGAGCTGGATTATCAGCTATGGAACCTCAGTTCGCATAACCCGGTAAAGCAGATGCAGCAGATGAAGTATTACCGCAAGGAAGAGGCGGTAAAAGACCTCAATTTCATCAATCTCTATGATTCCGTGATGCAAAACTTCAATGCCGACATGCGGCCTGAGAAGAAGTGGTTTCCGCAGAAGTATGCTGATCTATCAAGTAAGCCGATAGCATTTTTTTCCTTCGAGTTCGCTATTCACCACGCCCTGCCGATTTATGCCGGAGGTCTTGGCGTGCTGGCCGGTGATATCTGTAAAGAAGCCAGCGACCTTGGTATTCCTTTAATCAGCGTCGGGTTCATGTATCCGAGCGGATACTTCTCTCAGCGCATATCTGTTGACGGGTGGCAGGAAGAGGATCACAGGCAGCTCAATTTTAAGGAAGCGCCTATCAGGTTAGTAAATGATGCGCAGGGGCGTCCGCTGAGAGCTAAGGTACAGCTGGGCGACAGACAGGTTTCGATAGCTGTCTGGCACGTAGGTGTAGGGGGAGTTGACCTTTATCTGCTGGATACGGACGTAGAGGAGAATTCCCCATCCGATCGGGCTTTAGCCTCACAACTTTATGTCTCCGACTGGGAATTGCGTATTCAGCAGGAGATAGTGCTTGGAGTCGGCGGCGTGCGTGTGTTAAGGCTGCTGGGTAAGGATCCCGTATTATGGCACATAAATGAAGGGCATACGGCTTTCATGATAGCGGAGCGGATCAGGGAGGAGACGGAGAAGGGAACATCTTTTGACGAAGCGGTTCGAAAGATAAAGTCCGCCACAATCTTTACTACACATACACCGGTTCCCGCCGGCCATGATGTGTTCCCTGTATACCTGGTCGATAAATATTTAAACAAATATTGGAGCTACGCGGGCATAGATAGAGATAAAATCCTCAAATTAGGCAGGGAAGAAGCCACCGGCGACCGTACCTTCAATATGACGGCCTTTGCTCTGAGGATGTCGCAGGGCAGTAACGGGGTCAGCAAGCTTCACGGCGGGGTCGCCAGGAAGATGTGGCACGGGCTCTGGCCCGAGTTAAGCGAGGAGAAAGTGCCGATAACGTCCGTGACCAACGGAGTCCATGTGCCCACATGGCTGGCGGCGGAGATGGGCGAGCTGTTCGACATGTATTTTGCGGAGGACTGGGCACAGAGGCAGGATGATCCGGATGTCTGGCAGGACGTCTGGAAGATCCCCAACCGTGAATTCTGGGATACCAGGATTGATCTCAAGAGGAAGCTTTTGGGGGCCATGAGGTCTCGCGCTCAGAAGCGATGGGCGATCGGCGGCGCCGAGGCGCAGCAGCTGCTATCCATGGGGACGCTGTTTCATCCGGAGGTATTGACCATTGGCTTTGTACGTCGCTTTGCTGCATATAAGCGGCCCGATTTGATTTTCATGGATGTGGAACGCTTGATCCGCATGGTTACGGATCCCTGGCGGCCGATACAGATCGTATTTGCCGGTAAATCGCACCCGGCGGACACCAATGCCAAGCAGCTTCTTCAGCGTGTTTACAAACTGGCTTCCGACAGGCGTTTTCAGGGCCGCATCGCCTTCGTTGAGGATTACGATATGCATATAGCGCATTACTTGCTTCAGGGTGTCGATGTATGGCTGAATGTGCCCCGTCGTCTCTGCGAGGCATGCGGCACGAGCGGCATGAAAGCGGCGATAAACGGTACGCTTAACCTCAGCGTGCGCGACGGCTGGTGGGAGGAGGGATACAACGGCAGGAACGGCTGGGCGGTCGGCGGCGGGCCGGAGCGGGCTTATTCAGCAGATGAGGATAAAGAGGACGCGGAGTCGATCTACGATCTTCTGGAAAAGGAGATAATACCGCTTTTCTACTCCAGGGATCGCGCCATGCTGCCGCACAAGTGGATCGAGAAGTCCAAGGAATCGATTTGTTCGGTGGTTCCTCAATTCTGCTCCAGGCGCATGATGAAGGAATATGCCGATGGTATTTATATCCCTACGATCAAGTCGCAGCTCTGAACATAGGTAACAGCCCAATCCAATTTGTGATATTGGAGTGAAGTGAAGAATATTATCGCCATATCGCTAGTAGTTCTAATCGCCATCGGGTGCTGCACCTGCAGCGCGCCTTACAGCGGTATACCGGCGGAACCGATTCCCAATGGTGACTTTTATTCGCTTGTAACCGATGAGATGATGTATATTCACAATCCCGATTATCCTGCTGGTTACGCTAATCAGCTCGATCATCTGGCTATTCCACAGAATCCTTTCATGGCGCCCAATGGCAAGAGCAACATGCACAACGATGCCTATATGACCGATACCTACGAGGTCGCCGGCCCGGTGGGGAATAACACCGAGGTTGTTTCCACGTATCGCGGGTTTGCCGAGTGCGCCACCGTTGCGTTCGACAGCAAAGGACGCATCTGGACGGTCTGCGCTAACCTGAGCCTCCCGCAGCTCCTCCTGCTCGACCCCATCACATTGAATGAGCTGGCCGTCTATCCGCTGCCGCCGCGCTGGGAATATTGGAATGAGGATCCGATACTTCCTTTGCAGGATACGTCGGGAGGGGCTTATTTCTGTTTGGATAACGAGGACCGGGCCATCATCGGGACCAACAATCACAGCATTCAGATCGTCGCTTATGATGAGGGCAAGCATGCCTTCTATCTGGCGCGGGAATATGATCTCGAAAACTATGTCGTGACGAAAGACCCGCCGGCACGTGATAAGGTCGGCGCGGCGCTCCCTGACTGGGATGGCCTGCTCTGGTTCGTCACGCGCTACGGCGTGGTCGGCACGGTCGATATGGAGAGCGGCGATATCAATTCCATCGAGTTGGCGGGGGAGGAAATCCAGAACTCATTCACCATCGGCGAGGACGGCGTGTATGTCGTATCGGATTTTGCTCTGTATCGTTTTAATGCCGATGATGACGGTCGGCCAATTATCGACTGGCGCTCCGAGTATGATCGCGGAACGCAGGTCAAACTTGGCATGATCAATCAGGGCTCCGGCACCACGCCGACGCTCATCGGTGATATGGTAGCTATAGCCGACAACGCCGAGCCCAGGATGAACGTTATCTTTATTAATCGATCCGACGGCTCCGAGGTCTGTAGTATCCCGGTTTTCTCCGATAACGAGAGCTGCACCGAGAACTCGCTCATCGGGATGGCGCGCGAGGGCGCTGACGGCATCGAATATTCCGTCATCGTGGAAAACAACTATGGCTGGGAGAATATTTTCTCTGGAGCCGATGGCCGCTCCACCGTCGGCGGTGTTGTGCGCGTGGATGCCATACCGGACGGCAGCGGCGGTTACAGCTGCATCGAGGTCTGGAACAGCTCCGAGAGATCGCCGACGTGCGTGCCCAAGATGTCGCTTGGCAGCGGCCTGATCTATCTGTACACCAAGGAGCCGCGTGATGACAGGCTGGACGCGTGGTACTTTACTGCTGTAGACTTTGCTACCGGCGATACCGTTTTCAAGGTGCTGACGGGCACCGGCATCGGGTATAACAACAATTATGCGCCGATAACCCTGGGCCCGCAGGTCGGCACGGCATATATCGGGGCGTTGAACGGACTGATTTCAGTTCGGGATACGGGGCAATAGCAAGTCGATCTATTATTTGTGAGGCAGTCGATGGCAGATATTAATGAGATGCGCAAGAAGTTCGATGAGTCGCCGTGCGCTGTTTTTATGGGCATGAAGCTGGTCGATCTGTCGAAGGGGTACGCCAAGGTTCAGATGGAGCTGAAGAAGGAGCATCTTAACTGGGAGAACATGGTGCACGGTGGCATAGTCACAACTGTCCTCGACCAGGCCTTCGGCTGCGCCTGCAACACGCTGGATAATATTCATGTCGCTGTCCAAATGAACGTTCATTTCATGAAGGCTCCGGCCGTCGGCGAGACGATATATGCGGAGTCGAGGGTTATTCATGCGGGCAAGCGTATGGGGACATCGGAGATGAAGGTCTGCGATGCCAAGGGCAACGAGATCGCGCGGGCCACGGGCACAACCGTGTGCATCGGGTCTCGCACGTAGTCAATCCCCTGCTGTCCCCCTTGAAAAGGGGGAAACAACAACCGAACCCCCTGTTAGTCCCCCATACGTTGGGGGACTTTGATTTTGGGGGACACCCCCAAACCCCTGGCAGGAGATGATTCTCCTGCACCTCTTTGTAAGCTAACCTCTCCCCATTACATGGTAGAGGGCTGTAGCAGTATGTCGACCTCCGTATCGTTGGAATGCTCGGCTAAAGGTATGTATTACAGCACTTAGTAAACCTTAATGTATGTGCACGGACGAAGTGCCGTGCACATACAAACAACTCCGCGCGCCGCAGCTGAGAACGGGTGGTTGTAATTTTCATCACGTTGGTCGTCGTGTAGGGGCGAATAATTATTCGCCCGCCGCGGGCGATCACAAGGATCGCCCCTACGGGACACCAAAATATCGCCGGTATATATCCCGCAGCTGTTATTAGTCGTATAATATAGCTATATTTCGAAAGGGAGTGAGCGCGTATGATCGTAGAAATGAAAAGAGGGGCCTCGCAGCAAGAGGTCGATGGTGTAGTTGAGAGGGCTCATTCCTTTGGTTTTGATGTCCAGCTGAACCTGGGCACGGAGAAAGTGGTCGTCGCGGTCCTCGGCAGCGATACCGGCAAGGTGCACACGGATGTTTTCGCCGTCCTGCCCGGCGTGCAGAGCGTCACCCGCGTCATGAAGCCCTACAAGCTGGCGTCGCGCGAGTTCCATCCGCGGCCGAGCAAAGTGAATGTCTCCGGTGTGGAGATCGGCGGTCAGCGCATCGTCGTTATGGCCGGGCCCTGCGCCGTTGAGAGCGAGGGCCAGCTCATAGAGACGGCGGCGGCGGTGCAGGAATGCGGCGGCCTCATCCTTCGCGGCGGGGCCTTCAAGCCGCGCACATCGCCATTCAGCTTTCAGGGATTGGGCAAAGAAGCCCTGGAGATGCTGTCCAAGGTCAAACGCGAGTTCGGCCTGCCCATCATCACAGAGATCGTAGATGTGCATGATATCGAGATGATGGTGGAGTATGCCGATATCATACAGGTCGGGGCACGCAATATGCAGAACTTCTCGCTGTTAAAGGAACTCAGCAAGCTGAAACACCCCGTCCTGCTCAA
>Ga0172380_10009203_pt1 | contig 10582 bp, 21 predicted proteins | sample Leawe162metaG_FD_119747 | JGI IMG/M metagenome (GOLD analysis project Ga0172380, IMG submission 119747) | Leachate microbial communities from a municipal landfill in Southern Ontario, Canada - Leachate well 162 metaG | ecosystem: Engineered > Solid waste > Landfill > Unclassified | place...
CGCGATAAATATTGGCCTCCCACAGTTGCTCCAACGTCGCCGTATCTGGATCAAGTAGCTTCGCTGCTACAGCGAGTGGGTGTGGCAGCCCGTCTATGTCTGGGCAGGCAAGGTGGCACACTATCAAGCCACGGATGTAATCGCGCTCGCTTGTCGTTCTCATGCATCACTCCTTGAAAAGCCAGACAACCGCCCACACACAGGCCGCCATCGCGATGAACCAAGCAACATTTGCAACCGCTGCCGGCCAGCCCATGGCCACCTCTGTACATGCGTTTGCGGCACTCATGGCGCCACCACCGGCAAAGCTTCACATCGCATCAGGCTGCGAAATCGGTTGACGGCCCGAACCACGTTGCGCTTGCTGGCGTAGCCCTCCGCGCCCGTGGCGATGATGGCGCTGTTTTTGGCGATCAGGCGCCAGTACCAGTGGCCATCAGCGCCTTGGAAGTATTTGATCTTCATAGTTTGCTCCTTGTGAGATTGGGTTATCCGGCAAGACAATCAGCGCATTTGAAAATCCCAGGCAGCATCTGCTTTGCCCCAGACGCCGGCTTGTCCTTCCGGCACTTTGCGCACCAGCGCGTGTACTTCAAAAATACGCCACACCCTGGCGCAGAGTTGCGCGCCGCGTCAATCTGCGCTGCTGCACCGTCATATCGAGTTTCGTTTCCTCGGTTTCGGACCTTCATTTCGTCATCTACCCATGCGAATCTTGGCGCCCGCCAGTGCCGCTTCCACATTGACCGCCTCCCTAAATGTCAGATCCAAGCAGTAGTCACCGATCTCGAACTTTATGACGCCGCTCGGAAGGTACGTCACCGACACCGCCCGGTCAATCGGCGCATCTTCCATGGGCTCCACAATCCCATTGACCACCCGGCGCAACTTGTGGTTGTCCAACAGCGTCTTGATGTGGTCATCGACGATAGCCAATTTCAGCCCAGTGATGTTGCTGACGATCTGCCGGCTGGCGATGCGATTCGCATTGCGCAAGTCAACGATGCACTGATAGATCACTTCGGCTGGGCGTTTGACTGTTGGCTCGGTCATGCGGTTTGTCTCCGGGTTTAGTTCGCTGATTTGAGTTGTTCTTTTGCCACCGCCACCATGGCAATCAATTGACACGTCGTCTTGCACCCCAGCGCCAGGCGCGCGTGCCGAATCTGCGTTGTGATCCTGTCGCGTGTTAGGTTGAGCTGGTACATGATCTGCTTTGGCGTTACCCCTTCGCACAGCATTTCGATGATTTGGGTTTGTTCTGGAGTCATGACAGCAGCTCGATGGTGTCGGCAGTCTCGTCCTCACCGAAAGGAAATTGGACGACATCTGGCGGATTCACAGAAAGCGGCCATGCACCTCTGGCACGCAGTAGTACGACTGACCGGACATGCGCGCGCCACCACATCATTTGCCGCTCGAAGCGCAACAGGTGGGCGCCCTGATCGAGGATTGGCACATGGCAATCACTGCACAGGCTGGCGCAGAACTCGTCGCTCGCCTTGATGGCTCGACCGTGGCCATGCACCGCCCAATTGCTGTGCGCGCCGCAAACCGTACCGTCATCCTTGCCGCAGTTCTGGCAGGGGATGGTGCGATAAGCGGCCATCAGAGGCTCGCTACGGATGTAGCGGAACTTTGGGCGGCCCATGTGATCGCGTTCGGCCTTGGTGGTCATTTAGATTTCCAACCGCTCCAGGTGCGAATCAAGCCGACCTGTCATGTGCTGCACGCGCGCCCGCAGCTCTTCAAGCTCCGAGCCGATCTTTGTTTGCTCAATAGATGGCGTCCCACCACTCGGTCCGCTGCAGATTTCCGATGGCGGGCCACTATTGAGGACCGGTTGCAGCCGTTCAGTCAACGCTCCAACAGCCATTTCCAGATTCGAGATGCAGGCCGTGAGTTGCTCCATTTTGCGCGGCACTTCTTTCGAAATTCCACATACATTGTTCGCGGTGCCGATGCAATTTGATGATGCGCCTCTAACGCTACCGATCTCATTCCCTTGCCACTGCTGGCCCATTGCTTGGTTGTTTGCTCGATTCATGTTTTCCTCTTTGGTTGGTGCGCCCTTGGGACTGCGGGCGCTTCAGTTTTGGTAGTCATTTCTGCGCCGCCATCCATTCGCGGCACTGAGCCCAAGCATCGGCTCCACACACCGCCATGACAGCGTTAGACCAGCTCTTAGTCTCGATCCGTTGTCGCGTGAGTTTCAGGGCTGCATTCAAGCGAGTGTTGTCGTTTCCAATGACCGACAAAGCGCGTCCTATTTCTTGCTGTGCTGCTGTTTTCTTGTTCTTGGTGCCGTGGCCTTCTAGCCTGTTCAACTCGGTTTGTAGCATCGACATTTCCAATGCAAAGCCTTCCTTGCGCAGCATCAGCTCGTGCTCGGCTTCGATGTCTGGCATTTCTGCCACACGCTCCGGCAGGATGTTTATAGGGAGTTCCTGATAGCTCATGCGGCCCCCACCAGTTCGCCCGCTTGCTTTGCCGGACTCTTATAGATTGGCTCCACGCCACTCTGCGCAGCCATGGCGACGAGGAATTCCATCCATTCGCTGAAAACTCGCTTGCCCATTTTGCTGGTGCGTTGTGGCAGCATGATCACCTTGCCATCAAACGCGGCCATGCGCATTTCGCCGTTGTAGCAGCCGGTCAGCACATCCTTCCAATCGTCACTGTTCGCCCAGACCATGGCGCCGTTGATACACAACTGCTTTTGCTTGGCGAACCCTTCCAGGTAAGGCCACTGCGCGGCGTTTTGTTCGAGCGTGCGATTGGGCTCGCTGATCTTCACCATCGAGCCATCCAGGCCATGATCATCAATCGCTCGGTGGGCGTACTGGCGAGCAACGTCGTGGACCAAGAAGAAGATTTGCCCGCTCATGGCTTCACTGCCTGTTCGCCGCGCCCACACTTCGGGCAGCGAAGGTATGTACCTTGCCCTGGCGCGTCTGGGTCTTCTCGAAAGTTGTCGCCCCACTGGTCTTTTGGCAGGATGCGCGTGTTACCGCGCACGTCGTGGGTATGTGGAGCGAGGCCGTAGTACGGGAATACACAAATGCCATCGCCGTCGTCGCAGTAATCGCAGCAGTGCGTCATACCACCACCTCAATCAATGGCAACTGCCCTGGCAGCGCCTTTGCAGCCCGCACCGCGCGCCCGAAGAACAACACCCTGTCGGATTGCTTGCGGGGCTTGGTCAGCCCGTTCTTGCGCGCGCAAACCGGCCCCATTGGCAATCCGCCATCCGTCAGCGCTGACGGCGTTTTGATATAACGCTGACAGGCTACGCATTTCACTTCGCCAGCTCCCGTAAAAGCTGCGCCGCGTCTGCTGCCGCTTTATTCTTCAGATGCTGCCGTGCCGCTGCAATCGCCCGCTTGTATCCGGCCGCGATCTGACCCGGCGTCTTACCTCGGTAGCACTCCCAATGCCAAGTTCCATTGATCTTCCCGCACACACAGGGCGTGTAGCCCAAGGCGCGCTCTACTTCGTAGTCGGTCATGGCTTGGGCTCCTTGAGTGCGTCCAGGTACTCCCGCAGGGCCTTGTGATAGCTGTCGTGCGTCACGCTCGGGTCTGCAAGCAGTTCGTAAATCGCGCCGTCGCTTGGGCTTCCCCATACGCCTACGGTCACTTCTTCGGCCTCGATGCGGTAAGCAAGATTGCGAAGCGCCCAGGCCATGTCTGTGCGCGTGTCGGCTTCCATGGCCATCGTCAGGCGGTAGGCGCGGGTGGGGGCGGTGGTCATACCGCCCCCCGATAAGGCCAAGCGACAGCAGCGGCATCACGCTCATGCTGATTTGTGCGCTCAGTCCAGCCGGTCGCATTTGCAAACGATTTCGCGTCGAGTTTCGGCCCCTTGCACTTGGGACTGACACCGTGCGCCGGGATACCAAGTGACTCGCACAGCACAACAATAAGTTTGCACCAGGCATCCACCTCACCCACGTTGCGCGCCATCTTGAGCGCAGCCGGCCGACTCTTGACGGTCGTGAACATGTAGCTGGTCAGGCGCGAATCCTCGAACACAACGCGATCAGCTCCGAATGCCTGTATCACTTCGGGGATGCGCCACGGCTCGACCGTGCTGAGCTTGTCGAGCTTGCCGCCGATGTAGACGGCTACGCCCGTGCTGGCGCCTGGATCGAGGCCGATGATGGTGCGGTGTTTGTCGCTCATTTTAATGTAGCAAGGTTGCTAGTGCTGGCGTGGGTCTGACTGCGGTTTGATGGTGCAAGGCGGCAGCATAATACGCGCGTTATACGGTTTACATTGCGTTATCTGGCAGAGCCATAAATGCTGGCCTCTGCCGCCTTGATGACGCCTGCAATGCTGTTTAGGTAGTCATCTACCCAATCGTGCGCGGCGAAGTTTTCGGCAATGGTCACGCGCTGCGCTGCGGTTGTTGGCGTCGGGTAGTTTTGCAATGGGCACCATGCCGGTATGGTGCAATTCGCCTCAAGCTCTCCACCGCCCTTACGGCATCGGTACACACCTCCAGAGTCATATTCGCGGTTCGGGCAATCGCGGCATGAATCAATTACTGCAACTACTTTGCTCACTATCTTTCTCCTAGTTCAGTTCCAGCCCGATAACAGGGCAATCAACCGGACAAGCCGGTTATTTCTGCGTTACTCAACACGCCACCCCAGCACTGGCAATGTGCCGATGGTCGCCACGCTGCGATGCCACATCCCACTGCATCCGGCCGTCCCAGTGCTGAAACGAAATGGTGCGCGGCGGGGCGACTTCAAGCGGCACAACTGGCATTTCCAATGCAGCCAGGCCCATCGAGGTGATCGAGTAAAGCGTGAGTCGCTTGGTCGGCTGCAAACGCACCAGCAGGCCGTCCGCAACCATTGGCGCCAGCACGGTTGCAGTGAATTCCTCGCTGGCGTAGTGGCCCCAGCACTTGATGTGCCGGTTGATCAGCGTCGAGGCTGAGTTGACTTGGCCAGCGGACAGAAATTTCAGGACTTTGATGCGTTCGGGGTTCATGTTGTCTCCGTTTATTGTTTGGTTTTGGCCCTGCGCAGAGCGAACAAATCACACCGCTGCAGCACCGTTCTAACTACTTGAAAATTCGCTTTGGCACCGGCATAAAAGCCTTTTGATGCCTTGCAAAACGCGCCCTTGATGTGCTCGCATTCCAGGCACAAACGCCGGTCATCGCCCGACGCTGGGCGGTCACGGTACAGCATCGTTTGTGCAAGTGCCTCGGCTTCCATTTCGGTCAATCCTTCGTTTTGCAATCGTTCAACTCGGTTCACAAAGCGGGCGATTTCCTTGTCGGCCCAGTCGCCGCCTTGCTCTGCTACGCTTTTTGTAGCGCGGCCCTTTTCTTCCTCTACTACCCTTAACTCCCCTGTGTTTCCCATACTTGCCTTGAACTGGACGGACCTAGCCCATCCTTGAGCCAAGTCCTTCACATGCTTGCCTCTCGCAGTTACATGACCCGCCAGCCGTTCGACAATCGGGCGCTAGCTTCGCCACCCTTACCCCTTCTTCCTTGTCTGTCCTCACAGTAGGGGGTCTTCCTTGCGCGCTGCGGTTACACCATGTCCCACCACGCAAGTGCTTTATTGGCAACCGTCAAGCCATGGCTAACCTCTTGAACGGTTGCGCCTTGTTCATCACGTTGCGGCTTATCCAGCGCCGTGCGTGCTCTCCGAATTCGGCCAGCGCGTCAGCCCAATCCGACCCTTCAATGTCTTCTGGGTAAGCCATGCCACACCCGAGCAAATCAGCGGCCTTCCTGCCAGCCTGAATGCCAGGATTGGTGCCAATGCGCGCTGCCGTGGCGTGATCGTTGTCTGCGCACACCACGCCCAAGCCATTGCCTTGGTAGTGCTGCGCGACCTCGACCAAGTTGCCCGAGTCAAAGCACACCACCACCCGGCATTGATTGATGGACTGGTACACCGCCAGACCCGTCGCAAATCCTTCCGTGAAGCACGTCAGCACCGCTTGCGGGCGATCCAGCAAGAACACGCCACCCTTGACCGGGCAACCCGTGCTGAATCGCTTGGTTCCGTCCGGTGCGATGGTTTGCAAACTCATCACCAGGCCGTCGCGCATCACGGGTATCACCAGCAGGTCGCCATCCAGTCGCAGGCTGTTGCAGCCGCGCATGTCCAGCACCTTGGCCGTCAGGTACGGGTGCCCGCCACGCAGCGCCGGCAAGCCTCTCCAATGGGCGCGCATGGCCTTGATTTGGTCGGCTTGGTACTTGGCCTGCCTCTGGCGCGCTGCGGCTGCCATGGCCTCGTTTTGCAGCTTTGCCGATGCGCTGATTTCGCCCTGGGCGTGCCAAGTGTTGAAATCTTGATCAGTGGCCCAGTTTTTCCAAAAGCCGGCCGATCCATCGACGCGCATCAGATACGCACCATTGCGATGTTTGAGCTTGTCCGTGGTCTTGACGCGATGCCAACGGCCATCGGCAATGATGCGATCCAGCACGAACCCGCTAGCGACAAGCACGGTATGAAAGTCAACCGACATGGTTGTCCTCCCATGGCATCACACCGGCCGCGACGAGTATCGGCATAGGCGGTGTCGGTTGCGCCACCACTTGCTGAGCACGCTTTTTCAGAGCGTGGCCATACGCGATGTTCATGCTCTTGATCTTTCCCATGACTTCCTTGCTGACTGGCTGCGCCTCGGTGTCAAAGAAATCTTTGGTAGGCCATTGGCCGGTCATGCTCTTGAACAGCGCCAGCGCCAGTTTCTTGGCCGACGCTTCCTCATTGCGCTTCGAGCGGGCGTAGTAGCAAACCTGCGGCCAAAGCTGCGTAGTCATCGCCGTGCGGTTACCGCTGGCCACCAGTTCGGACAGTGTTCCGGCAACGTGCTGCACGGCATTGCGTGCCGGGTATTCGTGGCCGCAAGCTGGGCAGTGCGGCATGGACAGGTGCACATGCGCGCACGCCGGGCATACCGCCATCTCGCGCTCTTTCTTCTTTGGCTTGGGCTTGTCCTTCTTGGGCTTGCCGTCGTCAAGCTCTACCGCGCCAGTCTCGAAAAAGTCGTTCCACTCGTCCCAAAAGCGTTTGCAATTGCCGCTATGGTCAAGCACCAGGCACTCGGTTTTGCCGTCAGCAATGCGCAGGCCGCGCCCAAAGAATTGAATGTGCTCGGCCAGCGACTTGCGCAACGGGCGGGCCATGATGACCACGCCGATGTCCGGCACGTCGAACCCCTTGGACGCTGCTGTCACGGTGATCAGGCCGCGAATGTTGCTGTCAGCCTTGCGAAACTCGCGCACGATGTCGGCCCGATCGTCAGCCAAATCCTTGTAGGTGTAGGTCGAGCAAACAATGCCAGCCGCCATAAATTGCCGCTGCAACTCCATGACGTGATCGACGTTCACAGCGCTGCAAATGAACTTCTTGCCGTCGCCGCGCTTCAAGTATTCGGCCACACAATCCCCCACCACTTCCAACGCGCGCTTGGCCGCTTCCTTCTCTTCCCACTCGCCTGCAATCACCTTCACGCCGGTCATGTCGGGTTCGCTGGGCGCGAAGATGCGGTAATTGGACAGGTGCCCGTCAGCAATCAGTTTGTTGGTGGTGGTGACGTTGACCACGGCGTCATAGTGCTTGCCCAGCCCCTTGGTGAACGGGGTTGCGGTCAGCCCAATCGCCACGGTGTCGCGTGGCGCGATGCGGTGCGCTACGGTCTTGGTGACGGTGTGGGCTTCGTCAACAAAGATCACCGATGCCTCGGGCCACTTGCGCCGTGCAAGGGTCTGCTGGCTGCAAACCTGCACATTCAGCCATGGCTTGTATTGCGGGTGGTCCGACTGAATGACCCCGTGATTGATGTCCTCGGCGTAGAACGTCCGGCTGGTCTGCTCGATCAGGCTCAGACGATCCACTACGAAACAGGCGCGATTGCCCTTGCGCGCCGTCTCGCCAACCATGTGGGTAGCGATCACGGTCTTGCCCGATCCGGTGGGGCTTACAACAAGAATGTTCTTCTTGCCCTGGCGGATCAGGTCGCGGATTTGCTCCACGGTCTGCAATTGGTAGTCGCGCAACTGCAACATGGTTTATGCCTCGGCCCGTTCAGCCACCAATGCGGACACTGCGGCATAGATCGCCTTGTGTCCCTCGACGCCCAACAATTTGCGCAATTTGTGAATCAGTGCGGCGTGTACCTTGGTGGTGTCTTCGCTGGCCTTGATCTGGTTCATGGCTTGATGCAAGCGACCTTCCAGGCCATTGATGCGCGTCAGCAGTTTGGAGATTTCTGCGGCCTTGTCATCCTTGGCCATCAGTGCCACGCGCTCTTGAAGCTGCTCGTTTTCGGTCTGGGTTTCCTGCATTTCAGCGACCAGTTCGTCGCTGGTCAGCATGCCGTCGTCAGGCTCGGTTGGTTTGGCGTCTTGCTGAATTGGTGCGGGCTTAACGGCAGCCCGCATGGCGTCTGCTCCTTTGGCCGCAATCTTGTTTTGTTGACCGACTGGCAACTTGGCGACAGCAGCAGCGGTTTTTAATGAAATGTCGCCCGACATAACCGCGTCTTTTACTTTTTTTGTCGCCTTCTCATCAACCACTTTCGCCTGCTTAATGGTGTTCGCGTGGACCCCTACGCGGTTGCCCATTTGGGCGTTGGTGGAAGTGGACACCTGGTGTCCACTTAACGCCGTTCGGCCACTTGGCGCCCACTTGCTTATTGACACCTCAATCAAGGCCCATGCGCTCAATGTGGTGTGGCGTCGGTGTTTGTTTTGGGCGCGAACGAAATCAACGGGGTCAACCTCGCCCAACTCCACAAATGGGCAATCCATTCCAACATCACTTGCGGCGTTGTAGCGGTGCCATCCATCAATCACCATGCCATCAAATAGCGTGATCGGGTTTTGCACGCCAATATTTGTGATGCTGTCTTTCAGCGCCTGATATTCATCTGCCTGCATTGCTGGAAACGCGGCTGACAAGGGATGTTGTCGATATGTCATGGTCAGTGTTTCGGCTTGTATTGCTCGTACGCATCCACCCAACGGGCGCTGCTGATTGAGCGGAATCGGATTGCTCTCACGATGAATCTGATCAAGCGCATGGTTGCCCCTGCTTGTCGAAGCACCCAGCCTCGCGCACGGCATGACGCGCCGATATTTGCGCCTTCATCTCGTTGAGTGCCCGCCTGGCTGCATCACGGTCGCCTAGCGCAAGGGATATCTCCACATCCTTGCCGGCTACCTGCGCGGCCAGGGCGCGGCGCTCGTCGATCAGGATTGCCAGCTTGTGTTCGCCAGCCGACAGACAGGACGGGCATTCCCGGCCCACACTGAGGTCGGGGGAAGCTGTCTTCAGCGTGGGCTGGGTGGGACAAAAAGAAGTCATGCCGTCCTCAGCGTCGGAAAGTGCTGCACGCCCTGTAGGCGCTCCATGCGGCCCAGCATGTCGGCCATGAAGTAGTTCATGCCGACTCCCGTCTTGTCCCGGCCATTCCCGAGGATTCCCGGTTGTTCCCGGTTATTCCCTGGCGTGCCAGTTCGTTCGCCAGCATCATTGCGTCATGGACTCTTTTTTCAATGATCGGCAACAGAGCGGCTTCGATGTACTCGCCCATGTCAACGCAGTCGATGTCACAGATTGCTTTGAGCTTGGCGTGCATGTCGTGATCGAGCTTGGCTCGGATGTCTTTGCGGTCGAGAGCTATGACGTTCTCCTATGCCACGCGGGCAAACTCGCCATGAACTGCAGGCATGGAAGAGACGTAAGCGGCATAGGCTTGCTCCGCAGTCTCAAAGAGACCAAGATCAATCAACTTGCCATGCAACATAAATCGAGAGCGCCACTGTTTTTTCCCGGTGCTCGTGTGCCTATACACACCTTTGAAACCCGATCGGTTGTCGGACCGACGTTGCTTATTGCAATTGTTCTCGCTACGCGAACAGACGCGCAAGTTCCCGCGCCTGTTGTTCAAGCCGTTTCGGTCGGCATGGTCAACATCGGCTCCGTCGGGAGCAGAAGTCAGGAGACGATGCAGTCGCACCGTGCGCCCGTTAATCCAACGGACCGCATAGCAACGCCCGTTGCGCTCTCGCTTGATGGTCCAGCAACCGTAGGCGGCCAACAACGGCAAGTCCGCTGCATCAATAAGCAGTTCTGCGCGTGCGGTATTGAGGATGCAGACGCTACCAACGTATTCAAGTGCCATGATTTATTCGACGATCAAGAAAAAGCCCACCAGCCCGAAGGCCGATGGGCAACCGCGCACGTCACGCGGGAGGGAGGATGGGGAGGCGAGCATTTATGCGGCCTGCTTGTCTGTTGGTGCGAGGTGGGAGAGGTCGGGGCGATGGTTGATTTCGTCGATCAACTTCCTCCAATGCCCGCGATTCAGTCGTACGGGGAACCCATCAAGCAGATTCGTTGGCCACCCGAGAAGATTGAAAATACGTGCCGCATTCGTGCGCAAGCTGTATGGGGCGCAGTCATTTTTCCTGGCGATCTGGAGCCAATCTGTTCTGGGTATCCCTGGCCCTCTGAGCAAGTTGCATCGGCGACAAATTGGCTCGACCAGAAGTGGCTTGTTGTAGTCACGATGTTCGTACTCAACAGCGGGGC
>Ga0172380_10009205_pt1 | contig 10581 bp, 4 predicted proteins | sample Leawe162metaG_FD_119747 | JGI IMG/M metagenome (GOLD analysis project Ga0172380, IMG submission 119747) | Leachate microbial communities from a municipal landfill in Southern Ontario, Canada - Leachate well 162 metaG | ecosystem: Engineered > Solid waste > Landfill > Unclassified | place...
TATCGCAAAATACCCCCCAAAATGGGGCGTCAATGCAAAATGGGGATATATTCCCGGACAAAATGGAATTTAACGAATTATTTGCTTATGTTCAGAGTTTGCCTTCAGGGCAGGTTGACTGGAATAACACCTTGGGCTTGTTCAAAGAAAGATTGGAAAGCAAAAGGAAAATGGGCGATGCCGCACAGCAGTTTTTAAACCAGATATTAGGACAGGGAATCCCCGACCAGAGGGCAAGGTTTGAGAATGATTTTAATTTGTCAAAGAATATTATGCAGACACTTTATCCGGAAACGGAACAAGTAGACCCGATTGCACTGGCTTGGGACAGGGCAGGAAAATTACCACAGGATATGAGGGCTGATTTTTTAAGACAGCAGGGGATTGATATACCTGAAGGGGATAAACTTGACTATGATTTACTGAATAGTTTTATGAAAGACAATAATTTAAAGATTAAAACCCAAACTGTAAATGATAAGGGCGAACAGTCCTTTACACTTGAGCCGATAGAAGATGAATATGATTTGAATAGTATTGCTTCCATGATTAAGGAAGCGGAACAGGCTGGAATAAACCTCAAATATACCAAAGATGGATTAACTATGAGTGCTGCAAGCGAAACATCAAATAAACCTTCAAGTGATTATGAGAGGTGGCTGGCTGACCCTGAAAAGTTTGAGGAATATAAGTCTATAGAGTCTGCTACTACTAAAAAATCAAGGGTAAATGACATTCTCTTTGGGGATACCGGGATTATACCAAAGTTTATTAAAGATGAAACTATAGATATGGGTATGCCTTTAACAGAAGAAGAAAAAGATGTTATTGTCAGTAATTATAAAATCCGGAAACCTACTCTGACTTCTGAGGAAATAGCTGAAATTGAACGCTATTTCATGCAGATTGGCGTTGATCCGTATGCAGCCAAACTTCCAGAACCTGTGCCTGAAAAAGGAGAAACTGGAGTGCAGTGGTGGAATCCCTTTAGCTGGGGGAAGTTAGAGGAAGAGAACCTAGGCAAGGGCAGAGATCGGTATGGCTATGTTATCGGAGAGACCAGGGAAGTTGACGGAATAACTTACGAATATATAGGAAATAATAAATGGAAACCAATATCCTAACAACTGAACAGTTATTTGGTAAAAAAGAAGAAGAAAAACATCCTTCAGGCAGTGGGTTTGGCGGGGGCTGGAATTTATCAGGACTTATCGAGGAACAAACAGAAAAACAGGGCATTAAAACTACTGAAGAATTGTTTGGGAATGAAACCAAAATAAAAACTGAAGAAAAAGCAATCGAACAACCTAAAGAACCTGTTGAAGAACCTATTGTTTCTATTCCTTTACTGGATGAGATTACTATTCAGGAAAATAACTTAAATCTGTTAAACCAAAAATATGAGCAATTAGATGTTTCAATAGGGGAAGAATATAAACTATATCAGGATTTAGGAAAACAGTTAGACGAATTAGAACCACAATTACAGGAAGCTCCGGAAGAATTGCAGTTTGCATTAAGTAATAAATACAACAAAATACTAACACAACACAATCAATTAGTTGATAAATTACAAAAGGAAACTGAACAGCACAAATCTTTATATGCTCAATTAGATAAGGAAGCAAAAGCATATAACGAAAAAATCAATACTTATAATCAACTTATACAAGCACAATCAGAAGAAATAAAAGCAAGTGAACCTGAATATATAAAAGAAAGTGATGCAAAAGATATTTGGGATGCCTTTAAATTGGGTGCAAGTGGAATATGGCATGATACTAAACAGTATTTTACTTCTACATTACCTAATTTAATATTCCAGGATATTAAAGATACAGATAGAAAATATATCGAGGATAAATTCAATTTACCTGAAGGCACTATCACTGATGAAGTAATGAATAATGTCAACCAGAAAAATCAGGCAAAAAGGGAAGTATTTAAAGAAAAATATATCAAAGGTGAGGAAAATTATAATAAATGGCTGGGAGAACATCCTGAATTAGTGCCAAGACCTGAATGGGAAAAGGGAGTTTTAGAAACTGTTAAGGAAAACCCTAAAATATTGTTTGATCCTGCTTATTGGGGTTATGTCGCTGCTCAAACAAGTGCTTTTACATTCGGTGTTATTGGAACAACACTCGCAACAACTGCGGTTACTGGCAATCCTTTATTAGGGGCTGCTGCTGGTGTTGCTGCTGCATATCCTTCACAGGCACAGGATTTATACGAAGAACTTATTGAAAACGGGGCATCAGAAGAAAAAGCTGCTGAACTATCTGTTCCTATTGGTGCTGTTATTGCAGGTGTTGAGGTCATTGGTGATTTGCCTTTATTAGCTGCTGTTTCCAAGCCATTTAAAAAAGCATTAACGAAAAATATAACTAATACTGTTGCTAAAAATATTGTTAAAAGTGGGATAGCAACATTTGCAAAAGTTGAAGCATCTGAAGCATTGGAAGAAGTTGTTCAGGGTGCTATTCAGGATGCAACAGTTAATACTGTTAGGGAAAACAAAAGTCTTTTAACAGATATACCTGAAACAGTTGTTCAAACATTAATTGCTACTGCTCCACTTGCTTTAATTGGTGCTGGCGGTGATGTTTCAAGCAGTATAGATATTAATAACAGGTTAAAAGAAAATATTGTTAAGGCTAATCTTAATGCTATTAAGAAAGAAATTGATAACACTCTTGAAAAGCCTGAAATAACAGAGATACCTAAATTAACAAAAAAAGAAAGAGAGATGTTAGGATCATCAGTTGAAGAAGAAATGGATGAAGGTAATGCTATTTCCCATCTATCTCCAAATGTTATGAGTGAAAAATCACAGGAAAGTTTACGAGAAAAAGGGTATCTGGAAGAAGATAAATTTGTATTAACCGAAGAAGGCAAAAAAGCTGCAGATGCCATTAAACAAAGAGTTGAAGCAGAAAAAGCCGGAATACCTCTTGAATCGAGAGAAAAACCAAGAGTTATTACTGATAAACAGTTGGTTAAAACTACACCAGGTGGAAACGGGTTTTTAACAGGGCAGATTGACGGAAAAGATTTTTATACTAATTCTCATTTTATGTTGAAGGGTAAGCCAGATGCAGAGATAAACAAAGAAACAAAAGTTGATCTTGAGAAAATAGCACAAACTAAAGCAGATCAATCATACAAAAAAATAGAACCTGTTTTTTATACTGATCCTCATGAATCATACAGCACAACAGAAGAAGCAGATGCAAAAAATATATGGTTTGACAACAAAGCTGCTATACAGGCTCGTTACTATGACTATATTAAAAAGAAATATCCTGACGCTGAATTTAGAGGAACAAATGATAGGGATAATATAATTCGGATTTATGATAGTAAAGATGAATTTATCGGGCTAATTATGCCTATTAGAAAAGATGGCGAATTACCTAAAAATATGTCTGAAGATAAAACTGCCCCAACTACCTCACAATCCTCGGAAGCTCCCGAAGCACTTTATGCTAAAAACTGGCAGGTTGAAATGGGGAAAGAACCTGAAACAGATAAGAGGATTAATAAAACACAAATTGTTAACTGGGCGGAAAGCTCTTTTGGTTTCCCGATAAAAGGGAAAGTAACTCATAAATGGAAAGCTGCTGGAACATTTTACCCAAGACAGCAGATAGTCCGCATGGGTAAATGGGGCGAGTTATCTGTAATGGTTCATGAAATATCTCATGGTGTTGATGATCAGTTAGAAAAATCATTAGGGGAAGATTGGAAAAGGCCAAACAGGGTAATAACATCGGAATTAGCAGACCTGGATTATGACCCAAAGAAAAGAAGAACAAGCGAAGGGTTTGCTGAATTTATGAGATACAAGATGACTACCAATAAAGCTGAAGAATTAGCTCCTAATTTCAATAAATATTTCGATGATATTCTTGCAAAAATGCCTGATTTAAAAAAGAAGTTTGACAGCTTAAAAGAGAAAATGGATACCTGGAATAAACAGGGAGCAGAAAACCGAATTATACAGCATATTGATTGGAAGGGTGAACATACCAACAGGGGTTTATCATCTAAAGCGAAAAAGGCTTTAGAATGGGTTAATGTCCGTTTTAATGATGAATTTTATTATCCAAGAAAAATTACTAAAGAAATAGAAAAAGCATTAGGTAAAGAATTACCACCTACTAAAAATCCTGCCCTTATGATGGAATATAGTAAATCAAAAGCTGGTTCTGTTGCCAGAACATTTGTAATGGAAAAAGCTGTTGATGAATATGGAAATGTTGTTGGTGACGGGCTAATAGATGTATTAAAACCAATCCCCAACAAAGAGATGAAGCAGTTTATAAGTTATGCAGTAGCAAAAAGAGCTATGTATTTGGAAGCAAGGAAAATTGAAAGTGGTTTTGATATAGAAGATACAAAATATATTATTGAAAAATATAAAGATAAAGGTTGGGATGACACTGTTAAAGAACTAACCAAGTGGTCTAACCATATGCTTGACTGGTTAGTTAATGCAGGGGCATTGGATAAGAAATCAACAGAAATAATGAGAGCATTAAACCCTGTTTATTTACCATTTAAAAGGGCATTTTTTGAGGATGTAAATGTAACAAAAGGTGTTGGTGGTTATGTTGATACAAGTAAGGGAATAAAATCAATTAAAGGCAGTGGAAGACCTATTATTAACCCGCTTGAATCCATGATTAGCCAAACAACTGAAATGATAGCTAAAGCACAAAAAATAAGGATTGCAAAAGTATTTATAGAACTTGCAGAAGAAAAAGGGCTTGGCGGTTTTATAACAAAAGTGCCTGCTCCCATGAAAGCCACAACATTTAATGCAAACCAAATAAAAAGTTATCTTGATGAAATTGCTTCTGGTGAAGAAGGGATGATGTCGAGTAATAATTATGATGAATTGCTAACTGTATTTACACAGGATTTTAAGTATAACGGGAAAGATAATATTGTTTCTATGTGGAGAAATGGCAAACAGGAATTTTATGAAATACATCCTGATTTATATGAAGCGTTTAACGGAATTGATCCATTAAGGCTTGGGCCAATAGGAAAGGTTTTTGCTCCATTTGCACGAATGTTAAGACTTGGAGCAACAGGATTAAAGTTTTCTTTTGGTTTTGCCAGGAATCCTTTTAGGGATGCACTCTCTTATGCTGTTTTTTCAAAGAGGAAGAACGCAACTGTTTTTGACCCGATTAAAGGATACTACAAAGATATAGTTTGCAAGCCAGGGGAATTAACATGGAGATTTAAAGCTATGGGTGGGGGCTTGTCAGGACAAATAGGTTTTGACAGGTCTTCTGTTCAAAATACCTATGATGAAATGCTTGATAAAAAATTAGGGAAAATCGGTAAAGTGCTGCAAGTTGTAAAACACCCGGTAAATGCCTTATCTGATATTCTATCTATTACTGAAATGGGGCCAAGAAGTGCAGAAATAGAAGCATCTTATAAAAATTATACTTCTGAAAAATGGTTAAAAGACCATCCGAATTGGACTGAAGAAGATGCTTATGTTCAGGCTTTTCTGGATGCACAGGATGTTACAGTCAATTTTACCAAATCAGGCAAATGGGCTAAACAGCTGAATCAGGTTGTAGCATTTTTTAATGTTGCTATTCGTGGTCCGGAAAAACTTTATCGCAGTTTTAGGGAAAGACCAATACAAACAATGGTTAAAGGAATTGCATGGCTTGCTTTACCCGCAATATTAAGCTGGCACAGAAACAAAGACAAAGACTGGTATAAAAACCTGCCTCCTGCTTATAAGTATAACAATATGTGGTTTGAAATTGGGGACAATATTTATAGATTGCCTATTCCTTTTGAGTTGGGAATGGTGTTTATGTCTGCTCCACAGGCATTTTTAGACACTTACCAGGGTAAAGATGATCAGGCCATAAAAGGGTTAATGGAATTAGGTAAAGCACAAATACCAGATGTGATTCCTTCTGCACTTCAGCCAGCTTTTGAAGTGGCAAGAAATAAAAACTGGTTAGGCAATCCAATAGAATCCCCAGGTATGCAATACCTTTATCCTACTGAAAGAAAAAGAGATTATACCTCTAAATTAGCAGTAGCATTGTCAAAAGGTGCAGATGAAATAGGGATTAAATTATCCCCAATACAGATTGATTATCTGATAGATGGCTATTCCGGAGGATTTTTAAAACAATTTAGAATATCTGGCGAACAGTTAGCTGATTATCCTGTTATCGGAGATTTGGTATTAAGAAATCCTGGGTATCCTAATAAACAGCTTAATAATTTCTTTTCAGATTATGAATTCTTGGGACAGAAAAGATCGTCTGGTGTAGCAAGTAGAGAAGAATTAAGAAAATACAGCTTAATAAAGGGTTTTTACAATTATTACAAAACAATGCAGGACAGAATAAAAAGGGCTGAAGAAAATAAAAATAATAAATTATTGAAAACTTATTATAAACAAATGACTGATAGGTTGGCAAGGTATGGGTATAAATAAATATTATCTTCTATTTCGTTTATTGGAAGTTTCGTTCCAGGCAATAATAAATATTATTACCCAGAATAAAATATTAATTCCGAAGCTCCCAATACTTATTGTTGGATCATATCCAAACATAAACCAATCTCCTAACTATTTATTAAGGAGCATATAAACTGAATAATCATACCGACTATACCGATAACACAGCCGAACAGAATAGTCTGGCAAACTTTTCTGAAGTAGTTATCCATATTTGCCCCTTTATTGCCTTATACCATAAACAAGGTGCGTTGTCAACAGGGATAGCCGAAATATCTCAAAATACGCTCATATTTTAAAAATTTACTCAAACAAGGATAAATTATGGCAGATTATACAAAGACCGATAAAACAAGCTCTACTTATACGAAAGTGGATAAATCCAAAGGACAGGGTTGGTTCAAGCTGGGCTGGTTCTTTGACTGGTTTCAGGAGACCTTTCTCTATCACAAAGTAGAGAAAACGGATAGTACTTATACGAAAGTGAATAAGGAGTGATGATAGTGAAAAAAATATTATTGATTATTGCCTTAATATTTCTGATGGCTTTAAATGTATTTGCACAGACAGGGAGTTATACATCTCACGATATATTTTATCTTCCCTTATATGGTGCGTACGGGACAGATGAATATGACCAATACAATACCTATATGGAGATAGCAGACCAACTGATTTGGGATAATAAGACAGCTATTGAGGCAATAGAGGCGGATTATCTTGTAGCTGCTGACCTTACAGGTTATTATACAAAACTTGAGATAGATGCCTTTGGTTATATTACCGATGCAGAAGCAGTTACGGCTATCAAGGCAGATGAGGACTGGAACGCTACCGAATGGGATTTAGCTTACGGTTGGGGTAACCATGCTTTAGAAGGTTATCTGACAGCAGAAACAGACCCCTCTTTTGTGGACTGGAGTGTATCACAAGCTCCTAATGTTATTCATGCTGATAATTATACGGATAATGATACTACTTATGTTTCAGGTGATTTTACCCATGATGATTTGACTGGTGTTACTGCTAATGAACATATAGACTGGACAACAGACCAAGGGGCTACCGATATCCATTCTGGTAATTACACCGATACCAACACGACTTACACAGCAGGCACAGGTTTAGACCTTACAGGAACAGTTTTTTCCTTAGACGCTTCTGCTTTTGACTTATCCGACTTTCCCGCAGACCCTAACGATGACCGTTACCTATTCTGGAATGATACCACTGGAGCTATAACTTGGGCTGAAGGTTCTGGAAGCGGGGTTACTACTTTTGTTGGACTTACCGACACACCATTAAATTATACGGGCTATGCAGGATACTTTCCCAAAGTAAACGCAGGTGCAACTGCTCTGGAGTTTGCGGAACTTACCGAAAGCGATATAAGTGATTTAGGCACTTATTTAACAGATATTACAGGGGAATCCATTGGCGACTTATCTGATGTTGACCTTACTGATATTGCTGATACTAAGATATTACAGTATAACATTTCTACTTCAAAATGGGAATGTGAAACTGCTGCTGCTGGCGGTGGTGCAAGTGAATTATCCGACTTATCTGATGTCAACACTTCTACTCCTACTAATAAATATGTCTTGGTGGCTGACGGAGTTGATTTTGAGTCAAGGTTATTAGTTGAAGCTGATATATCTGATTTGGGAAGTTATTTAGAGAATATTGTTGATGATACCACTCCCGAGCTTGGCGGTGAACTTGACGCAGGTGCTAACTCAATAGGCTTTACATTACAAACTGTTGCAGAAGCTGATGGAACTACCACAATTGACTGGAAACTTGGCAATCACTGCAAGGTTACTTTAGGTGCTCAAGCAGAAACCTTTACCTTTACAGCTCCCTCTAATCCCTGCAATCTAACTTTGATTGTTGTACAGGACGCTACAGGTGGAAGGGATATAACATGGCCTGCTACTGTTAAATGGCTCGGAACAGAGGCAACATGGACTGACGGCGGTGCAAGTAAGGGAATTGTTGTTGGGTTTATTTATGACGGAACTAACTATTGGGGACAAGCTACCCCTTGGGAGAATTAAACATGAAAAAATATATACTACCAATAATATTAATAGTGTTACTTACTTTAACTTGTTTTGCCAATGCTAGTGACCTGTTTGGCACTTATGACCAGCGTATTAAGGTTACAGTTGACCACACCGACATTGACTCTGATTTGAGCTGGTTTCCTGTTACGGTGTTTCTAACGAGTTCTCAGGGTGAGGAAGTCTTTACCGAATTTGATGCTGATGAGGACTTTGACAGGATAGCCTTTACAAGCTCTGACGGTGAAACGCAGTTATATGCCGATTGTGAGTTATTCGATGACAGTGAACAGAAGGCAATCTACCATGTCAGTAAATCTGGCTGGACTGTATCAAGCTCTACTGATACGGATATTTATTTATACTATGACAAAGACGCCCCTCATAACACGACCTACATCTCCAAATCAGGTGGTACTGCTGCACAATCGGTCTGGGATAGCAGTTTCGAAGCTGTGTATCACATGAATGACGCTGATGCAACTGCTACTGTTAAAATAGATGATGATTTTGAGGATGGGGATATTACCGAATACATAGCAGGGGCGGATTGGGCTATTGCTACTGACCAAAAATATGCTGGAACTTACAGTGCAAAATGTGCAAGTAATTCAGGAACAGATGCAGCGGATTCACAAATTACGAGAACAACAGGAACTACTCCTGATTATATGGAAATAGAATTTTATTGGCGTTCTGATATTGCTTATTCGTCATATCCCATACGGCAATACGGAAATGGGTTTGATTTTGTGTTTAAGTATAATAATACTTTAGTGTATAACAATGGTTCTACAGAAAAATCATTGCCAACAGCAACCTCATGGGCAACAGATACTTGGTATAAAATCAATGTCTATTTTGATTTTGTAAACGATATTGTAATATTCTGGGTTGATGATGTATATAAAGGCACTGCGACAGATTGCACATTAACGGCTTGGGATGGGTATAATGGGGGGGCAACATACGGAAATTACAATAATTGCTGGCTTGATAACCTGAAAGTCACTTATTATGACGCACCTGCTTACGGTATAATCGACTCCACTTCCAACGCCAATCACGGCACGAAAAAAGCCGCAAACGAACCCACTGAAGCTACAGGACAGGTAGGGCAGGGGCAGGACTTTGACGGAACTGATGATTATGTGTCTATCGGAACAAGCGCTATAGGATTAACAGATAATATTACCGTTGAAGCAATAGGTAATACTGACACAGATGTTAGTGGTAGATTAATAACAAAACATAAAACTGGCGATTATGGATGGCTACTTGCTCGTGCTTCTACAGATAATGCCACTGAATGGCGAATATCTACTACTGGTCGTGATTGGAATGGCGGAAAAACTAATACTGATACTTTCAATACCACTACAGATTATTATTTTGTAGGAACTTATGATGGTTCTCAAATGAAAGTTTTTATTGATGGTATTGAAGAAACTGCTGGGGATTTTCCTGTAGATTTATCTGGTAATATCAATGATAGTTCACAAGATTTACAAATAGGAACTGATGAACATAGTGGGACAAACTTCTTTGACGGCATAATCGACGAAACCCGCATATCTTCAACAGCCCGTTCCGCAGCATGGATTGGGGCAACTTACTCTACCCTTTACGATAATTTGCTCACATATGGAAGTGAAGAAACTGCAGGGGCAGAGGAAGCTACTAATGTTTTGTTTATCTTTAGTAATTTTTGAGTAAAGGAGCAATTTTATGGAATTATGGCAGCTGATAGGAATATTTATATTTTTTGTAACAGCAGGATTTGTTATCGGGGGCTGCACGAAAAAGCCCAAGCCTGACCCTGACCCGCAACCAAACCCTGAACCTGACAAGCCGAAATGGGAAGATTACTATCCTAAAGAATATAGCAAACCAATAGATTTTCATAATAAATGGATAAAAAGGAATTTCGATTCCAGCAGATGGTCAGATTATGAAAATAAGATAATTGATTTCATGTTAGATGAAGACAGACAAGGAAAA
>Ga0172380_10009206_pt1 | contig 10580 bp, 9 predicted proteins | sample Leawe162metaG_FD_119747 | JGI IMG/M metagenome (GOLD analysis project Ga0172380, IMG submission 119747) | Leachate microbial communities from a municipal landfill in Southern Ontario, Canada - Leachate well 162 metaG | ecosystem: Engineered > Solid waste > Landfill > Unclassified | place...
GTGGGTTAGAGACAAAATGACCGACTTTGTTTTGAATAGCTGGCGTCGCCTCAGCTGCATATTTGTCGGTATATTTAGCAAACTCATCAACCCAAAATGATTTGGTCGTCGGATCTTTGACATTATCAACTACTTTTTTGCGATATTCCTTGTCAATGAGCATGCGGTTTATACCTAGCATTGTCGCCCCTGGATACTCCAAAAGAGCGGCCAAAGTATTTTGCAAAATGTAGGCCATACGAGCTGACCACTGATCCTCCCATATTTTTTCAAAGGCACTCATGAGACCTGAGACCACGAGGTGCCTCCTGTCTGGGCCAACATCTTCCATCACATTAAACGAAATCGGAAATTCGGTATCAAACGGCGCAAAATAAATAACATCTTTAATACGATGCTCTGGAATATAATCAAGCAAAAGGTCAGCGGTTTTGCCGTGTGGGTCTAGGAAGGCCATCCCCTCACCGTTTTGAATATCTTGAATAGCCATATTTTCAAGCATAGTAGATTTACCCATACCGGTTTTACCGATTGAGTAAACATGGCGCAACCTATCTTCGGCTTTGATACCAAACTTGACTCGTTTATTACGCGAATCAGTTTCCGCAAAATAAGTTATTTTGTTTTTCTCATCCATTAAATATATTATACAATAAACAAATCCTAAATTCTAATATCGAAACTCGAAACAAATCCAAATTTTCAAAATTTTAAATTTAAAACTTTTTGTTTAGAATTTTGTATTTTTGGATTTAAATATTGTTTCGGATTTCGGATTTCGGATTTTGAAATTTATTTTAGAAGCGCAGCTTCTGTGTAAGTATTTGCCGGATCCCAAAGCATCCATGAAGTCAGGCCAGCGTCATAGGTAGCTTGGATTTGTTTGCGCACCATTGCTGCAGTGTAGTGTACCGGATAGTCATTGTCTTGAAGCCAAGGCCTGAGCTGTAGTGGCCCCAATCTTTTAAGCAAAGCCGATTTTGGAGTAGAAGAAGCAACTTCATTTCGTAAGAAGTTTACTCTCGCTACCGCCGCATCCATACTAAACTTTACTATTTCATAAGGCACTTTGTTTGGATCAGGCCAGCCATTAAATGTTGGTGGATAGTGAGACGGATAAACCATGGGCGCCACATAATCAAAATTCAAAAGAGCATACTCCAAAACTTGGCCGATGTTTAGATCATCAGTGTTGGTGGTGGTCATACCAAAAAGGTCAGCCGAAGTGACAATGCCCGTACCAGCAATTTTAGAATCCAAATATTCAAAAAACTGTCTCAGCATCTCTTTTTTTGTAGTAGTGCCGGTGTGAGCAAAATAAATATCCTTCATATTACCGTCCGAAGGAAAGCGAATATAATCATAATTAATTTCATCAAAACCAATAGCATATGAAGCAGTGGAAATAGAAACTATGTAATCCCAAAATGGTTTGGCCCCAACATCAATGAAAGAAATACCTTTGCGGTCTTTCCAAGTGCCTCCATCACTTTTTCTTTTGACTGCCAGCTCGGGGTGAGCCTTGGCATAAAGTGGGTCCTGGAAAACCGTCACTCTGCCAATCACATAAATATCTTTGCTGTGCAAAACTTCAACGAAATCTGCCATATCAGAAACTTTGCACCCTGTACCACTTAGTTTATCAATCTCATTATCGCCAGTTAAAAACGATACCGTACCAGTATAATCTTTGATATCAATTATCACCGCATTAATTTCAGTTTCATCAATAAGCTTTACTACCTTGCTTCTAAATGAAGGCGTGCCCGCCACACACTGAGTCATATAAATAGCTTTGAGTGGTTCTGGAGTATCAATATGCTTAACTTTTTTAGGAGTAGTCGCGGTGGTACTGGTAGCCGTGCCAGAAACATTTTGATAAGAAACTTCAGAAGAAAAAGTAAAGGATGAAATTAAAAAAATTACTGCAGCACCGCCTGCAAATATCGCCAAAATATTTCCTAAATTTTTAATTTTCATTCTTCTCTTCTTCTATTTTATTTTCTTCGGGAGCAGAAAATCTAAGTTCATCTTTTTCAGTATTTAAATTTTCTGGATTAATTTTTTCTTGTTTTCTTTTAGCCTTTACCTTTGGTTGCAATTTTTTTAGTATCGCCGGTCCAAATGAAACTAAAAGCAAAAATAGTCCGGAAAGGAAAACGAGGGCGTCACGCCAAATTATTGGTAACCCAAGTAGCGGAATAATGATAAGCCAAACTGCAAAAGAAATATAAAAATTGTTTTTATTCATCCCGTTAGAAATAGGAAATATTATTTCCGTGGTTAATTATTAAAATCCTGTAATCTCGTTAAAATTTCTAACGGGATTATGTAAACATATTAACACCCTGTAGTGAATTTTGACAATGTGAAAGCCCCCGACGCGTTGCGCCGAGGGCTTATTGTGGGCCTGAGGCCCGAGAACTACTGAACTGCTGAGCTGGGAGCGGTGAGTATTTCGAGCTCCGCATCCGACATGGTGGCCATGTCAGGAACAACTTCTCCCGCAGCGGCCATCATGGCCGCTTCAAACTGAGCATCGGCCACAGGGCCAAGAGTTTCCGGTTTTTCAGCCGGAACCTCTGCTGCAGTTGCTTCAGCCACCTGCTGGATTTTATCCAGCTTGTGGTCAGTTGCGGCCTCCTTTGATAATTCAGGAGTTGCCCCCGTCTGCGACAGAGCCGATGCCGTCTTTTTCATGGCCGCGACCTTTTGGACAAGCCAGTGGTTGGGTTCGATGAACCCGGCCTGCTTCATGTGGTTGACTGCCTGTTTGCAATCAATCAGAAGTCCCTTGGCCTCCTTGCCCACTATCAGACACGCATCAAGCATGAATCCGATGTGGAAAGGAGTATTGTTGTTGATCTCTCCATCAGTTCTGAGAGCCTCAACAATGCGCCAAAGGCCGTCATCTGCCAGAAGGAGGTCCTCGACTCCCTTTTGGGGGCATTGAGCAAGAAATGCCTCACCCTTTTTGCCACTAACGAAGGGTTCTTCCTTCATCTTCCCGACCAAGAGCTTCCAGTCGGAAACATCCTGGATCAGCTTCTCTTGAAGGCATACCTCGAGAAGCTCTCGGAGCTCCTTCCAGTACCCACCTCCGTGACCGTCTGTTTTGAGAAGCGTCCGCAACTTCGCGAGAGGAGTATGGTCTTCGAGACCAACTTCCTCGGCTGCTCCGCCCAGCTTCAGTGCGAAGTCGCTGACAGCAGCGCTCTTCTTCTTCGGCTGGACAGCGAGAGTCCGTGCCGGCCCGGTGGCCGGAACGGGCATAGCCGGAGTAGGCCGCGCCACTGTAGAGACTGATGTTTTGGGAGTCGCAACCACCTTGCTGGCCGTAACTGGTTCAGGTTTCGCCTGAACAGCTTCAGCGGTTTTGACGACGACCTTCTTGTTTCGCTTCCGAGATGTCGCCCTTCTGGCGACCTCGGCCCAGAATTCCGGCTCATCGCCGAGAAGTGTGGCCAAGACTTTCCCTTTCTCTTTCTGAGAAGCGGTGGGGTTGTCCCAGACCGCTATCATCGCGCGAAGGTCGGCAATCTTGCTCTCAACAAACTTTCTGATACTCATTGTTGAATCTCCTTGATTCGTTAGTCAAAGTTCTTAAATGCAATGTTTTTGCTTTCAAAAACACCGCAACTTCCCTGTATATAGTATAGCAAATTATGTATAAAAAGTCAAGAGCCCACCGCGCAACGCGCAGGTGGGCTCATTTGTGGCTCTGTTGAGCCTTATTTCTTCCTTGGTCAGGCAACTTTGCTCGCAAAGTACCTAGCCACCATTCTGGCAAAAGCTCGTTTCCCCGCTCGATCTCCTACATCGCGGGGTGTGATTAAAAAATGATTTGCTGGCCGACTCGTCCTTGTGTAATAACGGAAGTCGATCGGTTTAACCAGCATTATCTCTTCGGTCTCTAGTGTTTGGTTGTCTCTTTTCCACTTCGCCATTCCATTCTTGTATCGGAACAAATCAGATTGAAAATCTCCAACACCATACTTGTCACCTTCGAAGCCATCAATCCATAAGTCCTTCAGGATGTCTAAAGTTCTAGGATCAATGTTGTAAGCATCAACGGTCACCGGAAATCGGTAAACAGAAGGAAGGTAAAACAATCCGTCAACGAGATGCCTTAAATCACTGAAACTATTTATGGCCCCCAAGAAGGCAAATCCTTGTGTTTCAACCTTAAACCTTTCTAACTCCTTTTTGACCAACCAATATAACGACTCTCCGATCTGAGTATTCGGATGAATATCGTAAGATTTGGAGATTAAAAGAGAGATATCCTTTTTGAAACTCTTCTTCATCATTCCAAATCTTTCAAATAAGTCGCCACTAGAGTGGCGACCGAAGATTGCATCTTCGAGATCACGGCCACTCTTTATTAACATTGTACTCTCCTCTTTACAGAGTACCAAATGTGTGAGAATAAGTCAACCCCTTCTTTTTTCTCCCCTCTCCTGCCTCTAGGAGAGGGGTTAGGGGTGAGGTTATTTATTTTTCCAATTATTGATCGTCACAAGTAGGGTCGAACCGATAAATATTGATGAGTAGGTACCAATGAAAATACCGATGAGGAGAGCGAGGGTGAAATTTTTGATTGTCTCCGGACCAAAAATATAAAGTACCAAAACTGCAAGCAAAACGGTAAGTGATGTGTTGATAGAGCGCACAAATGTTTCGTTGATGCTCTCCCCCACTATTGTCTCAAAATCTTTCTTGCCACCGTGATCTTCGTTTTTGTGTAAATTTTCTCTAACTCTATCAAACACCACAATAGTATCGTGCACAGAAAATCCGAGGATGACCAAGAGCGCGGTCACAAACAAAGTGTCTACTTCAAATCCATAAAAATGCCCGAGAATAGCAAATACTCCAGTTGGCACCAAAACATCGTGAAGCAAAGCAAGGACTGTGACGATACCATAAACCCACGATGAAATAGGTCGAGAAACTTTTCTAAAAGCAAAAGCAATGAAAAGCACAATGGCGAGCAAAACTAAAAATATTGAGATTAATGATTTCTGTATCGCCTCTTTGCCCAAGACAGGGCCAATGGTACTAAAAGTTTTTTCTGTTGGGAGATACTGCCCATCGAATGAAAGCCCGGCAACAATAGAATCTTTTTCGGTTTGTGATATTTCTTTAAGTCTAATTATATAGCCTTCGCCCGAAGACCTCACCGATGCGTCTTTAAAGTCCAAATCTTTCAAAACCTGACTTGCTTCGTCATTCGTTGGTTTGTTGCCGGTGAAAGACACATCAAGCAAACTGCCCCCAGCAAAATCAATGCTTGGATTCAGGCCCCAAAAAAATATTGAGAAGATAGAGGCCAATATTAAAATGGTTGAGAATGTGTAAAATATTTTTCTGTATTTAACTATTGTCATAATTTTATTCTTCTTTGCTTAGAGCAAATAATATGGTACGAGAAGCAGTAATAGCGGAAAACATTGAAACCAATACACCGATCAAAAACACTAGGGCAAATCCTTTAATTACAGGAGTAGAAGCGAAGTAATACAAAATAACGGCCGTAATAATACTTGATGAATTTGAATCGCGGATAGAACTCCATGCCCGATGAAAACCTTCTTTAAGAGCATCATATCTATTTTTGCCTCTCTTCAATTCTTCTTTGGTTCTCTCAAAAATTAAAATGTTGGCATCTACCGCCATACCGATAGAAAGGATGAAGCCGGCGATACCTGCAGCCGTCAAAGTGACTGGGATCAGTTTAAACAAAACAAGGTTTATAATTGTGTAAATTGCCAAAGCAAGCACCGCCACGAAACCTTGAAATCTGTACCAAATAATGAGAAATAGAGCTACCACCGCAAAGGCATACAATCCCGCTCTAAAGCTATCATTAACCGCCTTGTCTCCCAAAGTTGCACCAATTGTTTCGGTGCTGATGAGTGAAATAGGCATAGGTAGTGCGCCATAGTTTAAATCACGGACAACTTGCTTGGCCCCATCTGCCGTGAAGTCTCCAGTAATCACCGCTTCACCACCACTTATCTCTTCCCTGATGTAAGGGGCTTCAACTAGGTTACCATCCAAAAATATACCGAGCACACTGCCGACATTTTCTCTAGTGATTTTGGCAAACAACTGCGAACCTTCTTCATTAAACTTTAAACCAATGATAGGTTTGCCAGCAAAGTTTTGATCAAATTGGATGCTCGCTTTTTGGAGCATTCTGCCAGTGAGACCAGTTTCCAAAAACATTCCCGTAGAATCGGTTGCATCAATTGTCGCATCACCTGCATTTATCTTTGCCTCACTTTCTTTTGACAAAAGTTTAAATTCCAAAATTGGGGTTTCGCCAATTCTTTTGATGGCTTCGTTTACATCAGTTACCCCTGGCAATTCAACGATAAGTCTTTGTTCAGTATTATCACTTCCAAAAACTCCACCCTGTTCAACCTGGATAATTGGTTCAGAAACTCCAAAAAGGTTTATGCGTCTTTCAATGGTGTCACGTAGTGATTCCATCGCTGAAGAAATATCACCACTTGCGATTTGCGAAGTATCAGCTTTGTAAACCAAATGAGTGCCGCCCGAGAGATCGAGACCTAATTTAAATTTGCGTGAAGAATCAGCCTTTTCTGTATTCCAAACAAAAAAGCCGAGAACCACCGCTATTGCCACAATTATAATCGCCCAAAATCTGTATTTCGCCATGTTTATAAATATAGCTATTTTTATGATTTTTGCAAATTTATCTCTTCGCCATCCTTTTCTAACCTCTTCCTTTCCCTCCCCTTACCTTAAAGGGAGGGTAGCTGCTATCTATTAATCATCTGTTCAATTTTGTTTAATAATTTATCTAATACATTTTCTGAATTATTCAAAACATCATCATTCCAAAATCGAATTATTTCAATATCCAAATTTCCTAGAAATTTTTCTCTGTCTCTGTCGTAAAGTTTGTTTTCCTCTTCTTTATGTGCATTTCCATCAAGTTCTATACCTAATCTTATTTTTGGACAATAAAAATCAATCACATATCGCCCGATGCCATATTGTCTTAAAAATCTCAGTCTTTTGATTTTATTTTTTGAAATATACTCCCACAAAATTTTTTCGGCAAGAGTTTGATGATTTCTTAATTCCCTTCTTCTTTCTTTTAAAGATTTATTGTTGTAGAGGAATTTATTATCCATACTTATATTCTAACCTACCCGCACTTCGTGTCGACCTCCCTTTACCTAACCTCCCTCACCCTCCTTACTTTAAGGAGGGAACCATGCAACTTGTATAGAGTAAATATTTTAACTAAAGTTTAGATAGCAGTCACCTCCCCCTTAAGGTAAGGGGGAGGTAGGGAGGAGGTTAGAAAGCGGAGACTGATCGTAAACTTAAACCCCGCTTCTTGAAAGTAGTGCCTTGATAGTCTTTAAGGCAATTTTGAGATCAAGCATGAGTGAGCGGTTTTTGATGTAATAGAGATCGTAAGAAAGTTTGCGACGAGTTTTTTCGGCATCAGCATTTATTTTGGGCGGGTCAGAGTGATAAAGTTGAGCCCATCCCGAAAGTCCGGGTTTGATAAGATGGCGAATATTATAATACGAAATTTCATCTTCATAATGTTTAACCAGTGTTGGAATCTCCGGTCTTGGTCCAATCATAGACATATCTCCCTTGAAAACACTCCAGAGTTGGGGCAACTCGTCTATTCTTAATTTGCGAAGCCATTTGCCTATTTTGGTAATTTTGGAATCAGAAAAAGTTCTAAATTTTTTAACTTTAATTATTTTGTTATTCTTACCGATTCTTTCTTGTTCAAAAAATATACTGCCCCCATCATCAAGCTTAATTAAAATATAAACAAAAGGATAAAAGATTAGAGATATAACACCGGCAAAAAAAGACATAAGTATGTCAGTTATCCTTTTTACAACATCATAAGTAATTCTTGATTCAGTAGAAATATTTTCCAGAAACCAATTGTAACGAACAAGTGAAAGCGGAATCCGGTCAAAGAGGTCCTCATAAATCTTATACATATCAATAAACTTTACTCGAGAGAAGATAAGATTATAAAGGTGTGGCAAAATCGGCTCCACTTTTTCGCTCTTTAAGTCAATCGCGATTATCTGCACTTCTTCGGAGTACACTCGTGCCAAAATCTCATGCTGGAAATCCACTCCGGCAATGCGATTGAGATCAACTGAGGAAATAAATTGGAGGCCATATCGTGGATTGTTGTTGACCTCTTCCAATAGCTCCTTCATCTCTTCCCCAGTACCAACAATTATGCCTTTTTGTTTTGAAAGTGGATGCAAAATCCTGTCACCATAAATTCTCCAAAGAAGAACTAGGGCAAAAGAAATTATCAAATAAATAAATAAATTTGTTTTTGGGGTAATACCGAAATAACGAATAAAATAGAAAAACAAAACTGCAATAAAACTGTTTGCAATTTGGGCATTAAATACAGTAGAAGGCAGTCGGCTTTTTAATATTAAAGTATGTTTTTCATAAAGACCGGAAATGAAAAAAACTAAAATCCAAACGCCTATAATCAAAGTAAACGGCCAAAAGTGTAGCCCCCATAAATCGCTAGTTGGAATTTGCCAATACCGGAGGGCCAAGGCAACCCAAAGCGAAAGATACAAAAGTATCACATCACCCAGAAATAATACGGCACTTTCTTTTTTGCCAGCTATGGTCATATTAAACTATATAATACAACAACTAGCAATTTATATCAATTTGTGCAAGAATCTAATATCTTATGGAAGAGAAGAAGAAAATTTTATATGTCATCACTAAGGGCAACTTTGGCGGCGCCCAAAGATATGTTTATGACCTAGCAACTTCCCTACCCAAAGACAAATTTGAGGTATTAGTGGCTTGCGGAATTAATGATGGTGATGCTTTACCAAGAAAATTGACCGAACAGAATATTAAAACAATTTCTTTAGAAAATTCAGAAAGAGAAATCAACTTAAAAAAAGATTTTAAAACTTTTAAAGATTTAATTAAAATTTTTAGAGAAGAAAGACCAAATGTTGTGCATTTTAATTCTTCTAAAATCGGCCTGCTCGGTGCTTTGGTTGTTTTGTATTTTAAGATTTTAAATTTATTTCAGATTTCAGATTTCAAATTTCGTGCTTTATTCACAAGCCATGGCTGGGCATTCAATGAACAAAAACGATCTACTTTTTCCAAAATTATCTTTTATTTAGGCCATTATTTGACAGTTTTAATATGTGACAAAACTATTGCAGTCTCAGATAAGACAAGGAGGGATATATCTTTTTTACCTTTTATAGAAAATAAAATCAGTGTCATACACAACGGAATTAATTATTTTGAAGTATTACCAAGAGATGAAGCTCGTTTGATACTAGCTAGCAAAGAAAATGAAAAAATTATATTGTTTTCACTTTCTGAATTGCATAACAATAAAGGCGTTGATATCGCTCTAAAAGCGCTCTCACTCCTACCAAAAGAAGTGAGGGATAAAATAATTTATACTGTAGCCGGAGATGGTGAAGAAAGAGAAAATTTACAAAAGTTTATTTCAGAGCTTGGCATAAACGAAAGTGTAAGATTTTTAGGATTCGTGCCAGATGCCAAAAAACTTCTATCTGGAGCAGATATTTTCTTGTTTCCTTCTAGAACCGAGAACTTACCTTACGCCCTCCTTGAAGCAGGAGTGGCCGAGTTACCAATTATTGCCACTAGTGTCGGTGGCATACCAGAGGTGATTCGTGATATGCAAAATGGTATTTTGATTCATCCCCGCAATCCCAAAGAAATTGCTGAGGCTATTTTGTATATCCTAGACCATCCAGAAAAACAAAAAGAATTTGGGGGTGAGATAAAGAAAACTGTAAGCAATTTCTTCTCGTTAGATAAAATGATTTCAGAGACATTAAAAATTTACTAGACGACGCCGATTATCTCATTTTTAGCAGATTCTTTATTGGTTGCTCGAGCATAAGAATACTGGCCCATTAATATCCCAATACCCAAAAACTCGGCGAGCATATGAGAACCACCATAGCTCATAAACGGCATAGTAATCCCTGTCACCGGCATGAGCCCAACATTCATACCTACATGAATGATAAAATGGGTAAAAAACATTGCAAATAAGCCCAAACCATACAAAGTTTCAAAGTTTGTAGCTCCCCTTTTAGATATATGAATAATCCTCCAAAATACAATACCGTATAAGCCAAACATCAAAATTACTCCGACAAATCCCCATTCTTCACTAAAGGCGGCAAAAATAAAATCAGTTTCGTATTCTGGCAAAAATTTTAATTTTGACTGACTGCCGAGACCCACCCCCTTGCCCCAAATCTCTCCCGAGCCGACAGCAATAGTTGATTGATAAGCGTTGTAGCCGGCCCCCCGAATATCAGTTAAAGGATTTATGAACGAGACAATTCTCTGTTTCTGGTAATCCTTAAAAACAAAAAACCAGAGCCCACCAAAAGCCAGTATACCGGTCAGAAATACTACCAAAAGATGTCTTTTTGATATCCCGGAAAACAAAACCATCGCAAGCCAAATAAAAAATATTATAATAGCCGAACCAAAATCAGGTTGTAAAAAAA
>Ga0172380_10009207_pt1 | contig 10579 bp, 7 predicted proteins | sample Leawe162metaG_FD_119747 | JGI IMG/M metagenome (GOLD analysis project Ga0172380, IMG submission 119747) | Leachate microbial communities from a municipal landfill in Southern Ontario, Canada - Leachate well 162 metaG | ecosystem: Engineered > Solid waste > Landfill > Unclassified | place...
GATTTGATTATACTACTAGCATCACTCTAGCAATAGAGACGATCTCGCAACAGCTTTGCTGATCACTACGATTGAAAGATATCGCACAGGCAAAGTTTTTTTTATTTGTAATGATAACAACTCAGCAATTCCAACATAGTTCATTTGCGTGATGTAATTTGTTTGATAACCATACGGTAAAATACGGTTTCAATAACTAAGTGCCTATCTTTATCCGATACTTTAGTATCATAATGCGAACAAACATAATCAAAAAACTCTACCATACACACCCTTCTAGCTACATCAGTAATGGAGTAGTTTGCTTGTTTGCCAATCAGTCAGTACTTCTTGAGAAATATAGTAAAAAACATTTTTTTGCCATTCTTGAGCGTCAGATAGGGTTTCCCATTGTATGATTTCGGAAAAGAGGAAATAACCAACAAGGCAAGTCTAATGCATTCAGAAGCTGACATCCATAATTACAAAAAAATAAAATCGCCGCTTCTACTACCTATCTCATTCACGAAAAAAACTGAAAGATATATGAAAAACCCTTCCCACTCTTCCGCCTTTCAGCTTTTAAGCTTTTCTACTTTTCCGCTTTTTCACAACTTTGTCTTTGTGTTTCTGATGGATTTGATTATACCGACAACAATGCGATCAGCAATGATCCTTTAGCAGACTAGTATCTGCCGCCGTCCCTAAGATACGATCTTAGGGCATTTTTTTATTGGCTATGAGATCTCAATATCTGCATCTCACTTTCTTAAAAAACAATACCACCCCTGTATGCGCAGAGGTGGTATTTGTTGCCCCAAGAATTATACTAGTCTCAACATCATATAATTCTATTGTGGTGTGGGGAAGCATAAGAATTTCACTGAGCGTCAGTTCACACTCAAACCACAGTAAGAGTGATCACCCAAGACTTGTGCTATAGAGTTGAGCTCCACCACTATCTTATGTTGTAATACGATAAAAATCTTATTTTGCATATCAAAGAAAAACATAGGACAAATTTTTCCGACTTCAGTTTTTCAGCTTTTCCAATTACTACCAGAGCCAAGATCAACCATTTTGTTGACGTCAACAAAATGGTTATCTACATTTCGCTTTTTCGTTTTTCAGTCTTTCCGTTATTTAGTTCACAAATCTCTGTCATCCTGAGGAACACGCAGTCCTGTGTGTGACGAAGGACCTCCTCAACGCTGATGACTACGTAAAAGAGATCCTTCACATCGCTGCGCTCGTTCAGGATGACAACGTGATTTCCTCCCTCCCTGTGAAGGGAGGCCTTTCGCCTTTAGCCTTTTGCTTTCAGCTCTTCCGCCTTTCTGCTTTTTCGCTTTTTTGTCTTTGCGTTTCTGATGGATTTGATTATGCTACATACGTAACCGTGGGTAAGTTGGTATTGCTTTTCGTGGCAATAAGGACCCCACTCCGTATAGGAAATACATTCTTATACGGTTTTTGTTTGGGTCGTTTTGAATATATACGACTGTACCAAAACTTCTTCACTTATATTAATCTTATTTTTGAGTTAAAAAAAATCACCTCAAGCACAAGGCAAGAGGCAACGATGGCACTAGGACCACAAAAGGATCATTGCTGATCACATTAGCTCCAGTATAATCAAACATCATGCGAAAGCAAAGAAAAACATAGGACAAATTTTTCCGCCCTTTCCCCCCTCCCTCCTTCAGCTTTCAGCCTTTAAGCTTTTAGCCCTTCCCGCCCTTAAGCTTTTCCGCTTTTGAGCTTTTGAGCTTTTCCGCCTTTCGCTTTCCGCTCCTATTGACAATACGTCAGTAATAATTACTATACTGGTAGTAAGGACCTTCCAGGACTTTTTTTGATAAGAAATAATCAGAACCACAAGCATGAAAAATCCCGAGAAACACATAGAGCCCAAGGGGCAAGAGTGGCCGTATACCACACCAGGTATCTTATGAACAGGGGTCGTCGATCCACAGGAGTTGTTGCAGATATTGTGGCAAGAAGAGTTGCAAACACTCTCTCGTGAAGAACGCGCCATGTTGGAGAAAGCGAAGGAAGAAGACAGGAAAACAAGTAAATAATTTAGTATGGAGTAAAACAATGAAGACATTAGTCTTGACAACGACATATCCAAAATTTACAAGTTGAGATGCAACACCAGGGTTTGTTCATGAACTCACCAAGAGACTAGTTCAACAGTGATTGAAAGCAATTGTACTGACACCGAGAAGACCTGGCACCAAGTCATACGAAGAACAAGATGGAGTTAAGATATACAGATATTCGTACTTTTTCATATCATCACGAGAAAAACTTGCGGATGGCGCTATTTTGCCAAATATCAAAAAAAACAAATTCCTGGTATTTCAAATACCCTTTTTGTTATTATGATGCTTAATTGCACTTGTTAGACTATGTAAGACGCATCACATCACTACTATACACGCACACCGGATATTCCCAAGCGGATTTCTGGCTGCTCTCTACAAAAAATATATCAACCCTAAGATGAGAGTTATTTGTACATCTCACGGAAGCGATCTCCATAGTCTCAGTGGCTGAATAATTGATGCTATCAAGAAACGAACAGTCAAACAATGCGATATCGTCACAGTCGTTAGCAATTACCTCAAAAACAACCTCGACCAGCTCATGTGACAAAAGACAGACGCGAAAGTGATCTCCATGTGAGTTGATGAAACAAAATTTCATCCAGATAACTACGACGAAAATCTAAAAACACAGTATTGAATTACAGGAAAATTTCTACTCTTCGTGGGAAGACTTGCTCCAGAAAAGTGAGTCGAAGACCTTATTCGTGCTATGCCAGAAGTGGTAAAGCAAATGCCCGAGATCAAATTACTTATCGTATGACACTGACCCCTAGAACACGATCTCAAAAAAATCACGTCAGAGTTATGACTAAATCGCAATATCACTTTCGTATGAGCTATACCAAACAATGAACTACCTAAGTATTACGCAACAGCAGACGTACTCATAGCGCCATCCAAAAAAGAGTCATTTGGATTAGTACAGGTAGAAGCGATTATGTCAGGAACTCCAGTAATAACAACAGCTTGACTTGGGTCTACTGACATAATCCAAGAAGGAATAAATGGGTATTTTGTATTTTCAATCAAAGAAATAACTTTAAATATTTATACACTTTTACAAGAAAACAAAAAACAAGACAACAAAACCATTCGTCAGTCGGTTGCTAGCAAGTTCTCACGGGGATCCGTCACTCAATTTTATTCAAAGCTATTCTAATGAATATACTGCTTATATCTATAAAAGGAAACTCCTGAAGCGATGTATATTACAAGAGACTTTTAGAATGAATAAAAAAATACACCGATCATAACGTTACCCTTCACTTCATACCAAAAGAATATCAGTTTGTACCATTTCTCATTCCCCGATATATCAAAAAACATCCCGAACTTAAGTGATATGACATAGTACAAACAAATATAGAATTTGCACACTGCTTGAAATGATTAGGTAAAAAGCTCATTTGAGTTTTGCATCATAACATATTTGATAAAGAGTTTCAAAAGTTTACCTCCATTGCGCAAAAAATGTATCATTACGGAATACTACGATATCATACAAGGAAATCGTTAGACTCCACAGATATAAACATAGCCGTAAGTAATTATACCAAGACATCCTACGAAAAAGTATTCGTAATAAGCAAACCAACAATGGTTATTTATAATGGGATTGATTTGGAGAAATACCATCCAATTTCAGAAATTCAAGAAGAGAAAAGAAATAGACAAGGAATAAGACTCCTATTTATAGGAAATCAATCAAAAAGAAAATGACGAGACGTCGTCCTTAAAACGATGAAAAGCTTAAGTATGAACACAATAGGGGAAAAGATAGAATTATATTATACTGGACTTAGGAATAATAAATCTCAAGAACTAGAGGAATATAATATGTTTTGCCTAGGCAGACTATCAGAAGAAGATTTAGTTAAGGAATATAACAAAGCAGATTATTTATTTTTTCCATCTAGACTTGAGGGATTTGGGTATTCAGTTGTTGAAGCTATAGCCTGCGGGATTCCTGTAATTAGCAATTGATGAAGCTCATTAGAGGAAATACATATATTAACAAATACTACGCCTATACCGATACTGCCATGATCACGAATTCCAAAACATATACACTACAAAACCGATGAACAGAAAGTAAGAATTTTTGATATGAAAAATCAAGTAATTAGATATAAGTTGATCTATGAACAAATATAATCGCCTCATTCTAAGTATATTTGTATATTGATTGTTAATTTGAGTGTTTTTTTCTTATTTACAAATAAATACTTCAATAATATCTTGATTAATATCTTTATTTGCTTTAGGAGCCTTTACCACACTTCTTATATACAGAAATCCAAAGGTATGAATACTTATTATACTATTTTCCGTCCTACAATTTACATATCAAGATTATTACAGACTTTGATGAAGTCATGACCCGTGAAATTATGCATCAGAAGCAGTTAATATAAGTAAATATGGTAGTGTTGAGAGTCCAAATATATATAAAATAACTTGGCCATGATACATTTTGTCTTTAAATCAAAAAACAGTTATTCATTTTCCGCCTCTATATTCATACTTTCTATCGTGATTTTACAGTATATTTGGCATACCATGATTCGTAATCGCAAATTTATTGCTGTTGTTTTCTAGCGTATATTTTCTACAGTTGATTTGAACTCAGGTATTTTGATATAATAAAAAATCGATCTTATTACTAGTACTGCTAGTAGTAACTTCTTATTTTGTCACTTATATTACAAGAGAAACTTATATAGAAAGTTTTCTAATGTTTTTTTTATGGTCTTGAATATATTACTTTATTACTTGATTTGAAGAAAGAAATGTTCAAAAATTCCTTTTTGGTTGGATCAGTTATTGACCAATTTGCCTTATTAGAAATGAATTTTTTGTATATTGGCTATGAAGCGTAGTAATATTTTCAATTTTAATATTTATAATACTCAAAAAAGATAAACAAATATCATATAAAAATAATTGGCGAAACACGCTAGCTATGTTCTGATGTATTTTTAGTATATTTCTATATGTGTTTTATACAATTAATATTGATCCAGAAACAGCCAAAGAGGTTTTTTGACAAATAAGTAGTTCCGCAAAAGGCACATGATCAATTATAGCAAAATGACTCATTAGTTACTATAATGAGCATATATTTTCATTAACATTTGTACTGTGAAATTTCACAATATCCCTAACATTGTTTTTCTTGCTTTTTTGATTCAAGGGAAAAAAAATATTAATCATGGCAATATTAATACTTATGCTACCTCAAATATTATTCATCATTAAACCCTGAATAGCCTTTTATCTACCACGATCTTTTAGAAGATTTTATCCAGGAATTTATTTTGTTGCTTTTATGATCTTTATATATCATTACCAACACTATAAAAATAGAATCATCTTGCTTTTATTGGTATTTTTTCAGGTAATACTTTCATCACATCTATATTACAAACCCGTTTGATCGGAAATTATCAAACTAATGAAGTATATATCAAAACTTCACGAGCCAGTCATTTTTTATGATGTAGGAGCAACAGAGGAAATATGAAGTATCACTAGCGATTACTTTAATAAACCTAATATTATACTTGATAGGCCTCCATTTAAAGATAAAAAATACTACGACTATTTGATAGGAAATCAATCATTTTATATTGTAACAACCCTAAGGAAAGAGATCGTGATAAAAAATTTCATGAAAGATTTTGAAGTAGATATAACAAGCAACATATCATTTGTTGAGGGGAAAACATATTATAGTAATAAAGTACAATCATTTTGTGACTTAAGAAAAGAAATTCTAAATCCTAGCTTATTTAAAAGCTACTGAAAAAGTTTAACAACTTGTTTTTCAACAATATGATCATATGATATCAATCAGAAGATAGCCAATATATTTTATATACAAAACACAGGTCATATATTTTCTTGAATCCAGTATATTCTTACTAACGAAGATAGGGGTTTCAGAAAAGATGATAGATCAATTAGGTACTAGATTTATATTAAAAATTACCAGATGAATATACTTGAAGTTAATGATTTGCAAAGTCAACACGGCTGAGCAGAAAAAGTAATGTACGATATTAAAGACATATTAGAACAAAATTGACATTCGGTCTTTGTTTTTTGAGGGGAAAAAGAAACGATATTCTCCTTCTTTGATAGATATTTTAGTATTATTAATTTAATCAAAACACTTATTTTAATTAGACGTCATAAAATAGATGTGGTTCATGTTCATAACTGCTCAAGAATAATATCACCAAGCCCAATTATAGCAGCCAAGATTTTAAACAAAAAGGTTGTCATGACACTACATGATTTTCATTTCTTTTGTCCGAAAACCTGGTGAATACTTTGAAATGGCAAGGAATGTGTGCGCGGTTTTAATTGATTATGTTATTTAAAAAATTGTAACACATTTAAAAAATGATGGTCTTATGCACCTTATCATTTTATAAAACGGCTCAAAGTTTGACTTCACAGAATAATTATCAAGAGAAATGTAGACTTCTTCATAAGTCCATCATCAAAACTTAGAGACAATATGATAAAATCATTATGATTAAATCCATTAACTATTATACATCTACCAAACTTTATAAATGTACCCTCGGATCATAGAGTAAATTTCACAAATTTTGAAAGCAATAGACTTCTATACGTAGGAAGAATTTCTTTAGAAAAATGAACATCAGTTCTAATAAAGGCAATAGAAGTAATAGTAAAGAATAAATGATTTAATGACCTTCACGTTGATATTATATGAGACGGGCCACAAAAACAATTACTGGAAAATTTAACCAAACATATGTGATTAGATAAATACATTCATTTCTTATGAAAAGTTGAAAATCAAAAACTCAAAAAATATTATGAACAATGCTGCGCAGTAATAATTCCCAGCGTATGCCAAGATAATAATCCGCTAGTTGCTATTGAAGCTATGAAATTCTGAAGACCAATAATAGCGAGTAATATATGATGAATACCAGATTTAGTAAAAAATAATGAAAATTGATATTTATTCGAAATGTGAGATTATAATGATTTAGCAGGAAAGATACTGAAAATAGTAAATAATGATGATGATACAAAATCCATGTGACAGGTCGGATTTAATAAATTAATGACTGAATACAATAGTGATCTATTTTACAATAAACTTATAAATATATACACTTAGTACTAAGTTTTTCTATTAGCATAATAAAAATAAACAATCATAACTCATAAACTTAATTCTGTACATATAGTTATAACTCACGCTGCGATTATTCAGTGTTTTGGAACAAATATTAAATTAGCAATTAGGTTTAATATCACCGCAACCAATGTAGCGAGAGTGTGATATTTTTGCTTATCTGTCGCTGCTAACGTATGTCAAAAACTTGAGTATACGGAATTAATGAATACAGCACATAACAATAAAGGCAAAATACGTCAAGATGCTTGGTATTCAGGTCAATACAATAATAACATTATATCTTCAGAAAACATAAATCAAAGTAACAATAATATCAAATATCAAAAACCAGTAATAAGGGAGGTTTTCAAAACAATATTGTGAATAGCCAAAAAATCTCTAGAGATATAGTTTTTTCTAATCTCTGGGTAAATAGATTTTCAAATAATAATCATCGGCGCTGTAACATAAACTAATAATCCATATGCTGCATTATATGATCCAACTTGTTCATATCACCAATATTTTTTTATAATCAAACTATCAAGAAAGTAATACATAGAGACAAATAGCATACTCATACTAAACATCCGTCCATTGCTAATGAGCTGGGTTTTGGTTACCATCACCTCTGGCTCATGTGTTTGCAACTGACGCTGACGCACGAGTCGTCGTGCATATCCTATCGTCACGATCGTCACGATCGACTGCCCCAGGAGATTGAGCGGCAAGGATTGGAATACATACAGCAGTGGTATAAGCAAGAGATTCCCCACTCACTGGATGAGCTTAATCCTAAGCTCTGTCTCCCCCTTTTGCAGGCTACGAAAGGTAGATCTGATATACTCTAGGAATGAATTAGTCAGATTATTGGTCAATAATATCAATCCTATCAATCGTAGGAATGACGTATCAGCAGCAAACCACAAGATACCGATATAGACCGCCGTCACCGCTATACTCAGCAAACCTTTGGTCCACAAACCGGTCACCAGATACTGTCTACGGTGTTTTTCATCAATATGTTGATAATCTCTAATAGCCAACTGTGTAATACCCAAATCCGCAAATACCACCAAAAACGTCAATATCACACTCAGGTACGAGTATTGCCCAAATACTTCCTTCCCAAATATCCTTCATATCATGATAATCAGAACCGCAAGCGATCCCTTGCTAATCCCCTCCGCCAACAACAACCAGAAGGTATTTTTGATCACCGTCTGCTTACTGGATGTATTTTGTGTGAGAAATTTCTTTATCAGTTGTATGTAGTGGTTCATGATTGTATGGTAAAGCAAAAACAGCCCCTACTCTAGTGATTTTGGGTCATATTACCAAGGATTTTGTTTAGGTAGCTATTGTTTACGTAGGTAAGTAATTTTGATCAGTAATAACAGATGTTCAGGTTTTATCTTCAAGATTCTTTCTCGCTATCTTGGCGACTTCTCATCATTTTTTGCTTACTGTTTTATTTTTTTCTAATTGCGTCTAAGCTATCATTTTCAGTTGGTTACAAATTGTAACCACCTCAGATAATGATGGATAAACTTGGTGTAGTAAGCGAATATGATTCTTCTTGTAGGGACGCACATTCGTGCGTCCGTTGTTGTAAACACCTCCCTCCCTGTGAAGGGAGGGCCGGGGAGGGTTTGAATCTCACGCAATACAAGGACGCGTTGCCACGCGTCCCTACGGAACATAATCGGACGCCCCTACTGCTTTTCGCTTTCAGCTTTAAGCCTTTAGCCTTTCTCTTTTCGCTTTTCCTAAATACTTGCAATCAATAAAAAAAAGACTATACTCTCTGACATAGAAAGTAAATCCCTGTATGTGGGGCTCCTTGGTGTTCCTCGTTACATAGCATACAGGGTTTTTCTTTTATCAAAAAATTTTGATCACCGTCTGCTTACATAGAAGAACAATCTTATTTACCTTAGTAATAAATTAATAAAACATAAACTCATACTTTAAGCATATTTCAAGACTTTTTATTTACCCTGACCATAAAATAAACCTGAAAGTGACCCTATTTTAATCATCTGTTAAAGCCAAGCATAGCGTGATAACTGATAGCTTGGATAGCTACTTTCGCCTCAAGAGCCGACACTTACCACCTCGGTGACGTCACCGAGGTGGTCTGCGACATCCTGTCAGCTATTCTCACAAGCAATTTTTGCCTTTGCGATAACATTTTGAAAATTTCCAAAATCATTATATCCAAGAGCTTTTACTAATGAACGAGCTAGTCGATACTCTTGACCGTAAGCATTTATTTTTTTGATATCATCAAATATTGATTTCATCGCAGATTATTAACAATAGATAGATACGCATATACTAATTATCTAGTATGATAAGAAAAAGAAAAACATAGGACAAATTATTTCGCCTATTCCGTCGTTGCGCATGCTCTACCAACACACCCCTCCCTCCCTGTGAAGGGAGGGCTGGGGAGGGTTTGAATCTCACGCAATACAAGGACGCGTTGCCACGCGTCCCTACCGTAACGCAATCGGACGTCCCACGAGGACGTCCCTACGTAATACAAGGACGTACGAATGCACGTCCCTACAACTTATAACTTATAACTAAGAACTCATAACTTTTTCGCTTTTTTGTCTTTGCGTTTCTGATGGATTTGATTATACTGTATACGTAACCGTGGAGCAATGGCTTTTGGTGAAAGTGCCAAAGGGAATCCCACCGCCACATGACAAACGTTATGTGGTTTTTTGTATCTTATGCTGGAGCGTTGAACAATAAATAAGCTCATTTGGCTGTACAAAGCTCGTTATCAAAGAGCTGAGTTTATACTCATTGGGCACAATCCATCTCAATCATATACCAGACCTCCTCCAGTACTTTGCTATTACATCAAAATCACCATCTCCAGACAGCAATATCGCAAAATCAACTATGCCAAAATCAACATGTTTGGTCGCGATGTGTGACAGCAATGTATCAATATTTCACTTTACCCTTCATCATCGCTGATGCGTAGACTTGTAATAAATACGATATCCTATCGTCTTCAGGCCGTCATACTCATCCATTTTTTCCATCATATATCATACATACAAGCCTATTTCATCTAGGTGATAGTGGTCTATGAGATACACATACAATCTATTCCGATCCAGCTCCCATCATAGTTCTCTTATTCATAACTTGATATTTTGCATATCAATGTAGGCGATTCTCATCAATACATCTGTAGTAAATCGCCACCCCTACTACCTATTGCATCCACGAAAAAAACTGAAAAATATGCGACATACATAGCGCCCCTCTCTGTGAAGGGAGGGCTGGGGAGGGTTTA
>Ga0172380_10009208_pt1 | contig 10579 bp, 31 predicted proteins | sample Leawe162metaG_FD_119747 | JGI IMG/M metagenome (GOLD analysis project Ga0172380, IMG submission 119747) | Leachate microbial communities from a municipal landfill in Southern Ontario, Canada - Leachate well 162 metaG | ecosystem: Engineered > Solid waste > Landfill > Unclassified | place...
AAAATACTTTTTTCTGATTTCAATAAACTTTTTATGCAATTCCACATCTGATCCAATGGAATTATAGAATCCCATTTGCAATGGGTTGTTCCATAAGGAATATCGGTAATAATAGCATCAAATTTCAATCCTTTTTCAGCCATCTTTGTCATTACCTCGATACATTCACCTTGTGTAAGTGATGACAATGAATCTTTATAATATAATTTCAATTATATCTCCTATTCTAATTCCAATGAAATTTACGTTTCATTGATTATCTTCCAGTAATCTTATACTTCAAATATCTCCAGAACATCTTTCTACTAATTGCACATTTTAATTCCGCTAACCAAAAAGGCTCTTTTGGGTTAAATGAAATTTCAACCAATGGCAATTCTGTGTATTGATATTTTTCTGGGTGCGCAATTATTTCTCTTAATGCTTCTTGTAATTTTTCGTTTTTTAATTCGAATCCCATATTTCTACTATTCTATCCGACAAAAGAGCCGTTTTGTTAGACTCCTCTAAATAAATTATTTATTTATATAATTAATCATTAATATTTCTCAACCAATGCACGATCATATCCATTTTGATATCCATCTTTGTATCCATTTTCATAAATTTGATCAGTTTCACTTTCTGACATCTTCATTGTGTTGCCAATATCATATAAATCAAATAAAACTCCCTCAACAATATTGAATTGTTCCAAATCTAATTTAATAATTTTATTTATCTTATCCATCCCTTCTTTAATACATTGCTCTCTATCTGTCATAATTCAACCTCTAATCTTTTCCAAGCATCTAAATAGTTTACTGCCTCTAAATCAAAATCCACAAAATATGATTTCCCTTCTTCAATAATAATACCAAATTCTGGCATTAAATAAATTTTATGACCATTATATTCAAAATTATATTCATTATTTTCATCTATTAAATAATGAAAATCCGAACTCGTGCTCAAAATATCAAGAATATCACTATGGAGATGAATGTTATATTCACTTCCATGTAAATGTTCATATTCTTTACACAACTGTTTTAATAATTCTAACATTATTTATTCTCCTTTAAACATAATCATCTAATGGACATAATGGATTTACTTTATCCGAAAAAGTTTGTTGAATATCTAAATTATATTGTTGACGATTTTCAAATATTCTTAATTCTTCTTCAGACATCAACCTTGTATCCTCTGGAAGTCCTTCAAATAAATCTATATGCTTTGCTATAGAACAGAACCTATATCCATCCTCTTTTTTACAATAAGGGCAATCGTTACAATTATTGATAATTAATATTTTTTTCATCATTATCCATCTTCATCTTTATTAATCATATCATATAATTCTTTTATTGTCAATTGTTTCATATTAAAATTATAAAATTTAGAATTTTTTCTAAGAGTTGATGGAACAAATGGAGATGCAATAATTTCATACTCTTTGCCAATTTTATTTTTAATCAATTTTAACCATTGTCCTATATTTTCATTACTAACATAGTAATCATCTTTACCAGAACTGTTTTCTCTTACAGGAATTTGAAAATGAATTATTTTCTTCATATTATATCAACTCATAAGAGAATTTTCTACAATATATTCAAATAATGATTTCGCAAACTCTTTTCCCATACATTCTGTATACATTATTAATTTTCCATCTTCTAATACACTAACTTCTAATTGACCAAAACCAACATTTTTTGCGCCCCAACTAATAAGCATATTCCCATCTCTAATTTCTGTTTCCGCATATACAAATTCAATTTTAGTTTCCATATTATTAACCTCATTTTTTGTTTTTAATAATCTTTCATATTCTTCTTTTTGTGGTGCGAGATCTTTGAAGACAGGTTCCATTTTTTCATTTAAAATATATTCAGCAGTTTTCATATGAGTAAAATTTTCATAATATTCTTGTTGTTCTTTCCCAATTTTCGCTTTATATGCTTCGTAAACTCCCATAGGTGTTCTCCTTTACATAAAATCATCATTTCATTATAGATAAATTTTTATTGCTTACAATAACATTTAAATTAACATTATCATGTCCATGAATTCTATCTTCTTCATCTAATTGAATATAATAATAATATCCATATCCAAACTCTTTATACCATTCAATTAAAATATCTAAATTTCTTCCATTTTGAATTGCCTGATATGTGCCATCTTTAATATTTACTTTATACTTGCTCATTATTATGTTTCCCTTACAAGTTTTCTAATCTTTGCTTAGCTAATTCAAAAGGTTCTTTGTCATACTCGATTCCAACATAGTTAAGATTGTTTTTCCAACAATATTCTCCTAATGATGCTACACCCATAAAAGGATCTAAAATATAATCATCTTCATCAACAAACGGGGCAATTATCCTTTCGAATAATTTAACTGGCTTCTGCCACCTCACCAGATGACCATCAGTTTTCTTTATACGTTCTTTTGCTGTAGTTGTCAAACATATATCATCAATCCATGCTGTGGCTTGTTTGGTTGCCCTACCAAATGGATTTAATCCTTTATTCTTTGTAACCTTATCAACCTGAATCTTATCAGGGTAAAATTTATAATTTTTTCCTTTTGCATAAACAATAATATCATCATAACATTGATGCATTTGTCTTTTTGGGTGGTTTCCCCATTCATTCTTCCATACTAAATGATTTACGAAAAATGGATCTTCTAGTAAACCAATTTTCATACTTTCAAATTTCATTCTTACTAAATAATTAGTATGCCAATCTGTTTGAACAATAAAAATTCCATCATTTTTAAGAAAACCCCAAAAATTATCTATCCATTCTAAATTTTCATTTTCATAAATCATATCCGCATAAATCAAATCAAATTTATAACGGAATTCAATACTCATATTATCTTCATTATAAATTTTATATGTCAAATTTTATTCTCCATAACATCGTAATAATCTTTCCACATTTTTCTTATATCGTTAAATGTAAAAAATGTAGATTCGAAATCTAAAGATATCCATTTATTTTTTCCATTTCTTTTCCATGGATAAATTAGACAGATCTCATCATTTTTATAATCAAACCAAAATCCAATAGAATCAAAATGAAAATGAAACATTCTATGAAATATAGAAGAAAAATTTATTTTTAACATTTCAATCTATCTTCATGAAATAGAGATTTCATGTTATTACTCCTCATCATCATTTTCAAATTCTTCTTCAACGATATCATAAATTTCATTTGCCAAAGAAATAACTTCTGATGCATCATCTAATAAATCACTTGGGGAACTATTCCCTTCCACCATCTCTTTCAAACAATCTAGAATATCCTGTAAATCCTCAATATTGTCCAATAATTTTTTGTTTTTCATTTTTGTAAAGTCTCCTTATTTTTAATTTATTTTATTAATACTATCATATTATCGCAATATTGTCAAGGCTACTCCACACATATGTGGGGTCAACGTATAGCTACTTTTGTTAGTTTTGATAGTGACAGGCTACTCCACACATATGTGGGGTCAACACTACGGATAGCCCCAAAGATTATTTAACCACCACATATACGGTTATAAAGGAGCAAACATCACTAATGATGATGTTGTAGAATAAAAATCATTCCTTCCTGCTTCAACAATTACTGCCAATTATGCCATAATATGACATATATTGGTCTTACACAATTTCCACAGGCGTAAATTCGGGCTTTATGCCTCGCCCTATTTTGTATTCATAAACATTATTATGTGCCTTTAATACCTAATTCTAAAATATTTTTTGCTGCATTTACATCTCTGTCCAATACTACATGACAATTAGGACATTCCCATTCTCTTATTTCTAATCCCAATTTATCAATAACATATCCACAATTATTACATCTTTTACTTGTAGGCTCAAATGTTCCAGTTTTTACAATTTTACATTTACACCAATTCCCCTTGTACTCTAACATTCTAAAAAATTCATACCATGAAACATCTGAAATTGATTTTGCTAATTTGTGATTTTTTATCATATTTTTCACTTTCAAATCTTCATGTGCAATCATTTTGTTATTTTTTACAAGATTTGTACTATTCTGATTTAAAAAGTTTTTTCTTTGTTCAGCAACAATTTCATGTTGCCTTGCAAGTTTCACTCTAGCCTTTTTTCTATTATTGCTACCAATTTTTTTCTTAGACAATTGACGCTGCAATTTATTTAGCCTTTTAGAAGATTTATTTAAATATTTTGGATTAGAAATTCTATTGCCATTTGAGTCAACTAAAAAATCTTTAATACCAACATCTATGCCAATCATTGATTCTGATAAATTTTCATAAATTTTTTCTTCTTGCTCAACACATATTGACACAAACCAATTGTTACTTTTTGATCTTGAAACTGTCATGTTCATTAATTTACCATAAGCAGGTTTATAATCAATAACCTTGACCCAACCACATTTAGATAAGCTAATTTTATGATTTTCTCTTGAATATTTACAACAAATATTTGAATATCTTACAGATCCATTGAATTTTTTAAAATTTGGGAATCCAATTTCTTTGCCACCTTTCCCCTCCCTTATTCTTCTAAAAAAATTTTTGTAAGCACTATCCAAATCTCTTAATGTTTGTGGCATTGTTTGTGAACATGCTTGATTTAACCAATTCCATTCCTCAGTCTTTTTTAATAAGGTTAAATCTTTACACCAATCATAATAATTCAAACTTTTCTTTTCTAAATTATCTTTATTTTCTTTATAAAACTCAATACTCTTTTCTAAATAATAATTATAAACTTTTTTTGAGGCCGCAAATTCTAACCTCAATTGCCTTTGTTGCTTTTGATTAGGATAAATCCTAAACTTATACGCTTTACTAATTGTTGCCAATATACGACCTCCCTTTATTTATTTTATTATATAAGAATACCATACTTTACTATCCATGTCAAGAGCAAATATATTTTTCATTATTTTTACATAATAATAATTTGTAACACATATTACAATTAAGACATTTTTTTTATCATTTGTAAAATGCTACCATATTTATCATACTTAAAGACGACCATGTCAAAACATTTCCACATTAATTCAGCATCGGTTTTTTCTACATTATAATTCTCTAATTCATTTATAAATTTTAATTTACTATCAAATTTAGGGGTTAAATATATTTTTAAAAAATTCTCAATTTCATCATAACTATAATCTTTTTCAATTACCATCCATCACTCTCTTTACATATTTTTCGTACATTTCATATTTTTTATCCCAATCGTCTTTTGAAATAAATAATAAAGCCTCTCTGGGAATGTTCAATATCAAATCACAATATTCCTCGAAGTCCATGATATCTTCTTCTTCCATTATTACTCCTTAAGTTTTAACAATGCCTCTAAAATATTTTTAGTTTTAATTAATATTTTTAAATTATTTTTATCAATAACAGTCCATGAATCTCTCCATTGCAATTCATTATGTCCATATGATAAATATGATATTTTGTCTTTTGATTGTAAAATTTCTATTATTAATTCCAACACATTCATTTTAAAAATTCCTTACATAAAATTCCAATTCTATATAAAAATATTTTTAATAAACTTTGGATCATAATTTGCATTTGCAATTTCTGTTTCATATTCTCTTAATTTTTTTTCACATTCTTCTGCCGTGCTTGCATATAAATATTGAGTGTGTTCGTGCATTTTCCATCCATCATGTTCACCACACCATCTTTGTGGAAAAAAATGATTGTCACCATTTTGAACAATTCTAAATTTTGCTCCACTTTCATTTACATGTCGAATACAACATCCATGTTCCCACTCATTTTCCTTTTTACTTTTCCAAAATAACATCATTTATCTCCTTTAAATTTTTATATTAATTTATTCTTCTTTATTCTATTCGCAATTAACTATATTTTGGGGTTCATCTAAAACAATTTTATCTGCGGGACAATCTTTGCTCATATCCTCTGGGCGAATAAAATTATAACACTTGGAACATCGAATGCATTGAGGCAAAATGTTACCATACACATCATAATGTAAAACTAAACATCTCTCTTTATTACCATCTTGGTGCGTCATTTTATTTATATCCTATTTTATATAAAATAAATTTTTTATTGTAGAATTTCTTTAGCAATTTTTACAAGAATAGCCAAAGCCTCATCTCCACCATATTTTTTTTCTGCTTCCTCTGAGCAGACGTATCCGCAATAAAATTTATATCCATCAGATAAATATTCCTCATTATCAATTAATATTTCAACAATTTTTCTATATTTTTTATCAACCAAATCTAAATTATAACGATGCATTATATTTCCTCATACATAAAGCCAATCTTTTATGTGGTTATACAAGAATTAATGGCAGAATTGTAATGCCAATCTTTTTTCATTAAATCTGGTCTATTTATGGGCAATTTACCCTCAAGAATAAGGTCGTAAATAGACTTTGCAATAATATAAGAAGTTCCTTTTTTATATCCAGATTCTTCTAATAAATCCAATGTTATTTTGCAACATACGTCTATGTATCCAGCTTTGGAAATAATATCAAAAATTTCATCTACTTCTTTATTTTCTTCCATTTTTTCAATCTCCTAATGAAACTGCGATTTCATGTTATTTTCTTGGCTTTGGGCCTGGGCCGGTTAGTCTCTTAGAATCATCTCCGCTAAAAAATAAAAAGAAAACGGATACAATAAAAACAATTGCGATAAAACATATCAATGATCCCATATTTTCTCCTATGGTGCAATTCCACAATCCCAATAATATGTGTTTTCCCCATCTTCACCATCACAAAATCTTTTGATCAATATATCGTAATTATCGCCAGATAAAATTCTAACCATTTGATCAATCAACCACATTTTATGATGACTGCCGTCTGTTTGTCCATAATTTAATGCTATTTGCAATGCTTCTTCAATTTTTTCTTGAGCGTTCATTTTGCATACCATCCATATTTATCACAATTTAAAACCCAATTTTGATGTTCCAAATCTTTATTTTTACCATTCATCTCATAAAACATTAATACTGCAACATCTACTGGGTTTTCAAAATCAATAGGGTCATTATATCCATCTATATAAACTGCTTCCCAATCCTTATACTTTTCCATCAATCTTTCTTTAATTGCAATGAAAGTTTCTTCATATTTCTTGATAAAATTTTTGTATGCCATATATTCGTCCTTAAAACTTACATAAAAGCGTTCTTTTATTATGATTTTTCTAAAAATCCTTCTTTTACACAATATGTTTGAAATTCTTCAATTGAATCAAAAACAGAAGCTGCTGCTTCCGCCATAAATTCAGAAGTTTTTCCACCAATATAAATGTCGGGCCAATCATCCGTTTCACAATTTTCGTTTATCCATAATTCCATAAGTTCATACAATTTTGCTTTCAAATAAATATTCATTTTATCTCCTTTTTTAATAAAATAACAATTTTATCAGATAATTATTTCGCTCGCATATCAACATCAACAATTTTATTACCATTTTTGTGAAGAGATTCGAGCGTTTCATATACCCATTTGGGATTTGGCAAAATAGGATCATTTCTAATTTCATTTATGATATTTAATATTTCTTTCTTTTCCCAAAACACCACATCCTGTTTGGACGAATTGTAAATTTCAACATTTTCGGGAAGATCATTTAAATCAAATACAATCCTTAAGGTTAAATCTGGACAAGCATCTCCAACCACGTTAACGTCTGTTAAAATAATATCACCATCTTCATCTATACAATTTTCTAAAAGCGAAGAATAACTATTATTTTGATATATCATTAAATATTTTGTGTCAAAAAATTCTTTAGGATTAATCTTAAATTTTTCGATTATTTCTTCACATTGCGCCATATTCTTACACCAATGTTCAACATATAACGTTCCGGCAGGCAAATCAATAAATTTTCTTGCACCAAGTAATCTAATCATTTTTCTCCTTTTTATTTATACATAAAATAGTAATTTCATTATAATTCTTGATATCCAATTTCAAGAGATTCATTGGCCCAATCAACTGCCAATTGTTCTTTTTCATCATCTGACATATTTTTCCATTCTTCATCAGAAATATTCCAACTATTCAAATCTACAATCTCGTCTCTGCACGAATGAATATTTGCTCCACTATCACAATAAAATCTTACTTTCATTTTAATTTCTCCTTTTTATTTATATGAAATGTTTGTTTCATACAATTTCTTTTCTCTTAAATCAATAGGATTGCCACAATGATAACAACTAAACATTAAAACTTTATCATCATCTACCGCTCCGCCTATAAGTGTTGTATAACAATGTGGACATTCGATTTGATAACGCACAGCTTCATATTTTTTAAGAACACTTCTTGTTGCTCTTTTAGGGTTTTTTATTTTCATATTGCTCCTAAAAATAATTGCATAGTATTGCTTGTGGCATTATTATATATTTTTACAAATTCAATCATTTTAATTTCTTCTGTTCTTTTTGCCCATACCGTATCGCCTTGTGTAACTTCAATAATAATATCATTTTCATCTAAAGAAACAGTGATACAATTTTTATATTCATAATATTCTTTAAACGGCCAAGTTTGCTCTTTCTGTAAACCAATTCCGTCTTTGTTTGCAAAAATAAATTTATTTTCAGGGTCTAATGATTTGAAATATTTCATTTTATCTCCTTTAATTACATAAAACCCGCATTTTATTATAAATCTTCTTCTTTTTTCTCTGGAAACAAAGTAGCCCATTCTTTCACTCGTTCCCCAACTTCTTCCATTAACTCTTTTGAATATGGCTTGTTGTAATAATGATCTGGAAGCTTTGGTACAAGTTTATTAAATATGTCATAACCTCTCTCGCCAAAATAATCTCTTACTTTGTGATATAAAGACCAATATGCGCTGTCCCAATAACGACTCTTCTCTTGTGCACTCTCTCTGGATTCAAAAACAGAAATAGCCCATTCTTTGATTAACTTAGGCATGGCTTCACTATTGAGAATCATGTAACGAAGTCTTGTATATTCTTCAGCATAACAATCCCTAGAGAATTGATTAACAATATCTTTAGCCATTTCTTTGGAAATCAAACTCCACCAGCCACCATCAGAAATCAATTCCTTCTTTTGTTCATCATCCAAATTTTCAAGAATTTCCATTACATTAATCGTAAAATCACCACGATATGTGTCTAGCTTTCCATCAATTTTTACAGAATTATCATCTCTACTCATTATTATTCTCCATTTTTACATAAAAGAAGCCTTTTATGCAACTTTAGTTAAATTTCCAAACCAAAATAAATATGTAGGATCTTCTTCAAATTCCCAAAGAATGCCATTAACACCATACTTTTTAATGTAAAAACGGTATTAGCATTATCATTAATATATTTTAAAAATTTTGGTGTCAAAGAATTGACTTGCCAAGCAAAAGCTTCTGGGTTTATTTTTACCTTATCTTTTGGTTTTAAAGTATTTTCTATCATCGAATCATCCTTTCCATAAGTTCTTCTTCATAAATAAAAACTATTTTTTGCCATTCGTCTTTGTCTTCTTTTGACTTGCAATTATGTAGTGCAATAGATGCAAAAACATAATTGTGTAATAACTCTTTATCATTTTCTTGTGTCACGTCTTCCATCGTATCGCTCATAGGTCACTCTCCATACATAATATTATCACATGTTATTATTCTTGTCAATAGTAAATTAGCATGAAATGGCTATTTTATGGATACCTGTTACTTTCTTCAACAATTTGCTTTATCGATTTTTTATGATAACTTGATTTTTCAAGTCCATATTCTAATTCGGGATCATATCCAACTTTTTTCAAATTCCATTTTAATAATTCATATTCTTTATAAGCATATTTTCCCACGATTAATTTAAATAAATATTTAAAAAATTTATTTCTTTCGTTTAATGCTCTACAAAAATCTAATGCGCTCATTATCATCTTCATTTCCCTTTATATAAAAGAAACATTTTATTAAAATTGTATATCATCATATTTTTCTTCCACATTATTATTAGAATTAGAATTATTGTTGCAATATTCGGCAAACTCTGGATTGTCCATACTTTCTTGATCATGCCCATTGTCACAAATACAATCGTCTGCTGGAACGTGAGCGCCACATTTATAACATGAATAGCAAAGTGGCAATCCCATTAAGGCAAACTCTGGATCTCTACAAATATAACAAGACTCACTATATATTTCTGGTTTTTTAATTTTTCTTTTCCCAGATAATCCTTCCTCTAACATCCAATATGCGGGATCACTTTTTTTCATTGGAACGGACATATATCATCTCCTCAAAATCTAATAAAAGATTGTTTTCATGCAAAAAGCAAAATATACTAATGCGGAAGCAACAGTTGTAAACATAATAGACAGCAATATTGTTCTCCAAAGATAATACCAAAATATTTTGATAGAAACTTTATGTATAGCAAAGGTAAAAATAACTGAAAATATTGATGCCAACAAAACTGCCATCATCGTAATCAATACAGAAGATAAAAAAATATCATTCATAATAAAATGTCCTTTTATTCAAATTTAACCTGCTTATATT
>Ga0172380_10009209_pt1 | contig 10577 bp, 17 predicted proteins | sample Leawe162metaG_FD_119747 | JGI IMG/M metagenome (GOLD analysis project Ga0172380, IMG submission 119747) | Leachate microbial communities from a municipal landfill in Southern Ontario, Canada - Leachate well 162 metaG | ecosystem: Engineered > Solid waste > Landfill > Unclassified | place...
ACATTCAAGGTCCAATTAATGGTTCACATATTGGCCTATATTATGATGGTTCGCTTGTAGCTATTCTATCCGTTGGCAAGTCCAGGTATGATAAAACCTATCAGTGGGAAATTCTAAGATATTGTAGTGTGATTAATACAACTGTTATCGGCGGGTTATCGAAGCTTCTATCATATTTCAAAAAGGAATATAATCCAGAATCAATAATCACTTATGCAGATCGTAGATATGGTGAGGGGCTTTCATATTCTCAGTGTGGATTTTCGTTTTTGAGAAAATCATCTCCTAGTTATTTCTATATCAACAGAACATATACCACTAGATATTCCAGGCAATCGTATCAAAAGCATCTTTTGCAGGACAAACTAGAAATATTTGATCCAGTTTTAACCGAGTGGCAAAACATGCAGTTGAATGGATATGATAGAATCTGGGACTGTGGAGTGAATGTTTATGTTTGGGATAAAGAGCAATAAGTTATATTATATTGATTCTTCCATACTTCTTCGAAACAAACCACATGAAATGGGGACATTTGCAAAAGAGGATATTGAAGTTGGAACAGTAGTTGATTATGCTATGAAAATTCCTCCTGGATCAAATTGTCCGGCATATGATTGGAAAAGAAGTGAATTATGTTTAATGACAAATCACTCATCCGAGCCCAATCTCACTCAAGTATCTAGACGTACCAAGAATAAGAAATTGATTATTGTGGATTATATAGCCAACAGATATATACCAGCAGGTGAAGAACTGTTAGTTGACTATACAAAATTTGAGTTTAGCAGACTAATAGACATGTCGTTTCTTCATCCTAATGCTGGGAAGAGATATCTCTATAAGCAATTAGACAAAGAAGATATGAAGTTATTTAAGAAGATTGGTGTATGTTCTACCCAGTGCAAAGCAGAAAAGTATGGAATAACCTATTTTAATGGATGTAGTATGTCTATACCATTTACATTATTTCCATTGAGAGATTATCCAAACATGATAAAAGACATTGGGCCGTGTGTGGAAGTAAAAATAGATGTTGTTAAGCTTTTGAATGTTCAAGCCGTTTATTCTGAAACTAAAGCACCTTTTAAATGGGATACCCTTTTTGAAGATTCATTTATCGAATCTTGTAAGAAAGATACACCTTCAATGTTATTGCTGAATGTATATTTTCTTCACAAAGAACTGTTTGAAAAAGAAATAACAGAATATAAAGGATAAGATGAAATGCCTCTAAATGATGATCCGATTTTGAGTTTGACGGTAGATGAAGATGATGATACAGGAACAACACAAGAACAGATAAATGATCTGTCTTTGTATCTACATGATCAGAATATCTTCTTGGAAGGAGTAGGAAGACGAGTTACTTCTTCATTTATTAACCACTATATGAAACTTGTACCAGAAGATGATGAAATGTTCTGGGAAAAGGTGTTGAGAAGAATGGTTAAGGTGTATTCTTTACACAATTTGAAAATGTATTTGACTGATGTAAAGATTACGAATATGTGCATGTATACAATGGAATTGGTTCGGGATATGAAAATACGAATTCCCGAAGCTATATTGTTTAAAGATATCACAAAGAATATGGAAAGAGAAGAATTAGAAAAGTATTTAAAAACGAAGAACTTCGGTTCATTCTTAAAATGGTGTATTGTGTTTATTGGAAGAGATAGTTATGCGGCATTTATGGAAAAACTGTTCCAAGAGAGATTTGATGATTTTTACGACGGGACAGACGAAGAAGTAGAATAAGTGTCTTGTGACTATATATATTAACTATTGAATGTGATAATTGCAAGTCATATTTACACATCTGATTCTATTGGAATCATGTGATCCAGCAATGTTGAGAAGCATGAACTTCCTCAACTAATTTGTAATTAGATGAGGAAAGAGAATACTAACCCTGTTGGGTACAATTTTTTGTTTCGTTATTTTTGCGGATATATTACAACTTGTGGGCGAGTGGTGGAATGGCATACACGACGGACTGGACGTTTCGCATTAGTTTCAAATTCTGTGTATACCAAGTTAGGATAAACTAACACAAACTGTGAAAGGATATTCTGATTTGAAAACTAGAACATGTAAAGAATGCGGAAAAGATGTTGTAGGACGAAAGAAGTGGTGTCCTGATTGTGAAAAAAGATTAGGTAATGCAAGAAGAAGAGAATTATATCGCATAAACGGAAGATATAGTTATGGTCAATCCGTATGTCCGATATGTAATCTTCCAATGCAAATGTGGAGAAAATCTCAGGCTTCTCATAATCGATGCCGGGAAAAGATAGTTGAAAATTACAATAGGGTTTCTAGAGCAAAATCTGGAAATACTGTTGGACGGGAAACTATCATAAATCTTGGTATAGATATACCTAAAGGATGGGTTGTACACCATCTAGATGAGAATCCTGAAAACAATAATCCATCCAATCTTTTAGTAACTAGTAGGAGTCAACACAATAAACTTCATAGAATTCTACAATATCATAGGTTGCTATTCTTGAAAGAGAATAGTCATAATCCCGAGAATTGCTGGAATATCCTTAGAGATCATCTGACTAAAGCGTGGCTGGAAACGGCGGGCGCGAACGTTATAAAAACAGATGATATTGGACAATCAGCAGCCGAGTCTCTAAGTTCGGAAGAATAAGAGAAAGGTTCAGAGGCCATGCACGGGAGACCTAAGTCGAAAGATATGGTTAAGATATGGTCCGAACTCTAACGCGAAAGTGGTCTGTGAAAGCAGATGGAGTGATGTAAAATCCGTTGCTCGTGAGAGATTGAGGGTTCGATTCCCTCCTCGCCTACCAATCCAGTTTTTTGGGGATAGTGGGACAACTAGTAGTGCATAGGGCTTTGATTGCTTCTCGCAAGGAAGTGACGGTTGTGAACGTGACAACCCCTTTTGAAGAATGCTGCACATAGCCGCATCCCCAATTTTTAAGCCGTCTGGTTAGATGATGACAGCGCGCGATGGTTATCATAGAACTCTCTGGATGATATGGATTGTCTCAGATGCAAAAAGACGGCTGTTAATAATTGTTGACAGTTGAAACTGTTTTGTGATATAGAAAAAGAAAGGGTTAAAAATGTTAATTAAACGTATTACACGCATGATATTAAAAGGACTTGTGCATTGGTCCAGTTGGGGATGGGCGGGAATTGTAGCTCTGTACAAACCTATATATTGGACGCAGGATACACAGTTCAAAAATAATGGGATGGATCTTGCGTCTGTGTCGAAACCGGAACATTATTATTTCCGAGGTACGTACTGGCAAAGAAATAAGATGTTGGATAAAGAATATAATGCATATCGGAGTGCATGCTTATATCGGAGTGCTTGGCCATCACAGGAGAGTTGAATAAACAATACGTTTGAAATGTGGGTCGGTAACTTAGTGGTAAAGTATCGGACCTTTAATCCGGAAACGAGAGTTCAATTCTCTCCCGGCCCACCAAGTTGATATCAGTGGGGGTAAAGGCTGTCAGGGTAGAATCTGTAGGATCCTCTGCGCAAACACCCCCTTTTATATGAAGCGGTTGAGCAACTAGGCTGGCTCGCAGCGCTGTAGACGCTGTCCTTCGGGCTTGGAGGTTCAAATCCTCCCCGCTTCACCAATTTCTACTTGACCGAAGCCTATTCAAACAGGCCTAGCGTACAAGCCCATCCGGAATAAAGTATTGCTTGGAGATAGTTTACGGTGATCTTTCACAAGAAACTCCGGATGAAAACCGTACATTTCAAATGCCCTTGTCGTTCAAAGGATAGGACAATGGTCTTCTAAACCATCAATAGGAGTTCGATTCTCCTCGGGGGCGCCATTAAAAAATCACAAAAAGGAGATCAACATGAAAGCTGCAATCAAATCAGATAAAGTAACTGCCGTCTGTCCTGTATGTAATGGTGAATTTTCTTTTTTGGATGTTACTACGTTGAATGAAGTCAGGGGCGCCACATGCGATTGCTCTAGGTGTGGAGTTCTTCTTCTTATCACGCAGGACTTGGAAGTTGTAGAATTCCATAAGTACATTCATTCCCGAGATCCTCGTTGGCCGAAAGACGGGAAGGGAACAGGATACATCGAAGTGTGAACAAATTTATGATCCCGTAGCTCAGTTGGTTAGAGCGTCTGCCTCATAAGCAGAGGGTCTCCAGTTCAAATCTGGACGGGGTCACCATTTTTAACAAGAAGGAGCATTCTGATGTTTAAGATTGATAACGCCTTGTAAGTTATTCAACTTATAAGGAGATAAACGATGTGGTATTGGTGTGTGTTATTCGAAGTAAATGGTGAGTATATCACGTATCGGAAGAATCCGAACATTAGAATCAAATTCAGAAGAGATCCAATTCCAGGTACCGGAAATTTTCATCGAGGACATTGTCTGCGAGAAATTCACACAACACCAGAAATGCGTAGATTTGTAGCAGATGAGGAAATGTCAAGGGAATTGGATATACACAAACCAATGAGGCAGCGTCGTAGTAGAAACAATCTTCCAAACTCATGGGTTGATATCGTTCGTAGCGATGCTAATGGTAAGAGTTGGAAGAGAAACAGAAAGACTCAGTACAGAGAAAGAAGGAATTTATCATGAACGTAGCAGAATTGATACCGCATTTCAAGAAGATGGGTGCAACGGTTATTCAAGAGATCAACGCTCGCCCGCCTTTCGTAACGAACCGTGATTCGGATTTCACAATCGACATTAAGGGGCAGAAGTTTGTTTTGGATGTCGCTCCCAATGCCGATGTGCAATTCGAGATATTGAACAACCGTCCGGATATCCGTCATCTCGTTTTGATGGCTCGTTTGGGCAAGGACAAGCAGAAGTTTTTGTGTGGGCACGATGAGCGTCAGTGGTTTGTTGCTACTGTCAAGTCGAACGTTACCACAGTAGATGAAGCGATGTCCTCGTTGAAGTCTCCTGTCGCCGAAGAATCTCAGAAGCGTGCAGGTGTTCGGACGAAAGCCAAGCACAAGCGCCACAATGCGAGGTTTATCCGCCAAGGTGAATGGTTTTTCACGCCTGTTCCGAGTTTCAATCCGGGGAAGAATATCATTCACAAAAAAGAACCCATCAACAACGGTAAGCGTGGTGGAAAAGATCATGTGTGTGATGAGTTGATTCGCTTCGGTGGGAAAGTCGTATATGTCGCACCGGGAGATCCGAGATGGATTACCACAACCGAGTATAGGCGCCTTCAACAATCGTCTCCAATGATCGCTGGTCTTTATCGTCAAGCAATGGAAGATGCGAAGGTGTTCGTTCGCGGGAAAGTTAGTCATCCTGATCATTATCCTGTCACTTTGCAGGGTTGGCATCAGGTGTCTATTAACCAAGAGGGTTCTGCAACCTCATCGACTGGACGGTTGATTTCGTCCATGCGATTCATCGATTAGTAAAAGAATATTAATGGGTTTTGCAAAGTCAAAGCTTGTGAAACCATTAATTTTTCTACAAATTTTCGTTTAGATTGTTTCAGTGCTTATATGAATAAACTTAAAACAACAATTCAACAGAGGGAGTTTCAAAATGTCAGAAGATAAGAAACGAGCAGAATTGCATTCATTGTTTCCGGCAGAAACCGATCTTCAGGGTACTGCAAACCGTCTAATTGCTGAAGCAACCGGCACGTTCGGAAAAGCTGAACGGTTTGATGGGCATGTCAAAACGTTGAAGATGAAGGATGAGGATCGGAAGTTTGAAGAGGTTTCTGAGGTAAAAGAAATTGCAACAACGGTTGTTGATAAGTTGAACTATGTATTTGAAACCGTCGCTGCATATTATGATGCATTTGTTCAAAAGGAACGCACCAATCAGGAAGCGCGATCGGATGTGCTTGTGGATGGGCAAGTTCTTGTAGCAGATGTTCCTGCAACTGCTCTTTTGGGTTTGGAGAAACGTCTGTTAAGTATTCGGCAAATGTGTGAAGCTATTCCTACGCTTCCTCCTGGCATTCGTTGGATCAAGACGGAAAATGCTGGTGTGTACATGGCGGAGCATGCAGATGAGAAGGTAAGAACCGAAAAGGACATTCGGTTCAAATCTATTGCAAAAGCCACTCCTCAGCATCCTGAGCAAGTGGAGAAATGGACGGTGGATGTACCGATTGGTAAATATATTACCGAGATGCAATCCGCTCGTCTTTCTCCTGCGGATAAAAGTAAGCTACTTGGAAGAATTGACAAATTGATGCTTGCTGTTAAACAGGCAAGAACCCGTGCCAATTCTACCCCAGTTGTGCATATCACAATTGGTAATGAACTTCTTGGTTATATTCTTGGAGATCTCTCCGAGAGTTAGATTTTCCCTTCGGGGATAGGTCCCAGTATCACAGTCATGTATTTGTATCAAAAGACGATATACCCTTTAAAGGTGTATCAGATAAGAATCAGTGTTTTGAGGACCCCAGTATCTGCCATTAACAAAGTCCAGTTGAGCAGCAAGTTGGCAACCAAACAATTCCAGACGAAAGTTCGATTCTTTCCCCGCCCCCCAAAAATCAATGGGCGGGTAGCTTAGTAGGCAAAGCGGGAATTTTTCAGATTTAGATAACTTGGTCTGTAAAACGGATGATGGGCAAACGATCATTAGCTCAACAGTAGAGCAAATGCCTTGTAAGCATTCGGTTGCAGGTGCGATTCCTGTATGATCAATACAATATCGGGAGGGCGGATGCGGAATGTCCGTCCTCCCATTTCAATTTCCTCAAAACAAAATACGCAAATGAATTTCAAACTAACAACAGGACAAAAATGTATGATCCGTCCTGATTAGGCCTAGTTTCTATAGGCAACCTACTGATGTGACATCTTATATTTGGATGGATTTTAGGCGAGTGACTTTTAGTGATACCAATGGTATTCTAAAACATGAACTCGCCGTTTTTCAGTCTATTCGAAAGGGTTTTTGTATGGCAAGTTTTTTTGACAAGTCGGGAGGATTGAATTGGGAATTTCAACCAGTAGTTCCTTCTCAAACCATAACAGATTGTAGAAATGGTAATGCTCCTGTTGGGAGATGGTCCCCGACAGATGTAGATCTTCTTGAGCAGAATATTTGTAACAAACTGTTAGAAAATGACAATAGGGAATATGCACAATTGTCAGATAATGAATGGGATAGATTGTTGGATGAAATATGTCAAGGTAAATTGGGAATCACTGTCAAGGATCGAAAATTTCTAAAAAAAGAGAAGAGACATTTGGTAGAAGAGTTGTCAATGATATAGAAAATCAAGAGGGGAAATTGCATGTTTGGACATTATGGTATATCTATGACTATGGATGAGGCAATCTATTTGGCAAGGGGTGCTTCACCTTTGGAAGATAATTTTGTAGAAGAAAATCCAAAAGGATACACTCCAAAACAGAAAGGTAAATTGTTTACATTGGATGAGAACGGTGAAATTAAAGATCCAATAGCAGATGAAGAATCTCTTGAGAGATTTGGTTGTGTTGCTCATCCGGAAGTAACTATAAATAGAACACGGTGGGGTAGAGGGAAGAGAAAAAGAATTTTAGAAAGTTTCTGACATCGAATAGGATAAACTTTCAAATATATGTTCCCGGATAGATCAGTGGGTGAGATCGTCTGCCTGTTAAGCAGAAGGCCGCAAGTTCGAGTCTTGCTCCGGGAGCCATCTTTCATACAAAAAGGAGACAGACAATGGCTAAGTTGGGAGATTGTCAAAAGGTTTCATGTCGGGGATTTAGCCATCACGTCAATCACTCCTTCTGTCCAAGTTGTTCAAAAATTCTAAAAGAGTGGGAAAATGCAAAATATAACCAAATGGAATTGGAGCTAGAAAATGACGTACTTGCAACTGGCAAAAAAGATTCAGGACGAGTTCAATCAAGAACAACAAAATAGTGACGTTACGGTTCATAGCGGATATGATGAATACTTTCCTATTTCGTTGGAATTCGCTTCGGAAAAAGATTGTGATGTTTTAGATGATGGTCATCCGATTTTGGTTATCTGTGGAGAATAAGAGATGGATAGAGATGAACTCAAAGAACTTGTCCGAGAAGTTCTTCTTGAAGAAGAAATAGTTAAAGAAGAACTAGAGCACGAAAAGATGGTAGATGAACAAAGAGATAAATATGAGAGTATGAAATATTGTGCTGTTACTGCATTCAATGAAAAATTTGGAGAGCATTCAGCTGAGAAAATACAAGAACTTCGAGAAACATATAATCGGCTATGGTGGGGGATGACGCAATAATGATGTCTTGGTATGACGGATATTTTGACAGACTCAAACCCGTTGAGGAACCAGGTTTTTTGGAATGGCTTCTACGTTTCTCAATCTTTCAGTTTAGGAAAAACAATTAGTACATGATGGGGTTTAGTTCAATGGCAGAACAATAGGATTTGGACCTATGGACGAGAGTTCGATTCTTTCAACCCCAACCAATTAATAAAATCAAATTTGCAGGAGTCGCCCAGTTGGTTGGGAGCTTCGTTACCAACGAAGATGACGTGGGTTCGAGTCCCACCTCCTGCTCCATTTCAAACCCATAGAGGTAACAAAAATGATCAGCTCATTAATATATGATTTTAGACATTGGGCGCAGATTGATGGAGAGGCCGCAAATTTTCCGTTGTCAGATGAAATATGTGAGGAGACGGAGATATTTCTCCGAACGCTTCCAGATGATATTCCTACTCCTGAGTTTTGTATGAATGACGGAAAGGATCTGTCTGTAGATTGGCTTCGTTCTAGAAATCAAGGACTATCTCTATCAATTCGATTGGAAAACAAACGTATTCCGTATGCTTGGATCAATGGTGATGGCAATCATGGATATGGAGTAGCAAATTTTGATGGAATCGATTTTCCAGACGAGATTCATGAAAAGATTTTAGAAATAATGAAATGAGGACACAATGCACATTATCAAATCACGATATATTCTTGCGAACTATCTGAGAACGCATGAAATGGAACATGTAAACATTTCTAAACTCAGATCTCTTCAGTATCAAATCGAGAGGGCGCATCCCACAATTAGAGTGGACATATCGATTCAATCCCTTATCGCGTCTGTTGAAGAGTGCCCACAAATGTTTGTATGGGATGATGAAGGAATTGCTCGTGAGAAGGATTCTTCTGAGTTCTTCACCGAAGAATACATCAACAGTGTATTTAATTCCAGAATTCCTCAAGAAATCAGACAATCTGTTATTGATCTACTTGTGTAAGAAATGAGGAAATTATGAAAAGAGTTTTTGTTTTAGAAGATTCATCTGAGCGGATTAAGCAATTCAAGCAGAGATTTCTTGAACAAGGTTGGATTGGTTATTTTTCAGTGACTGCTTCTGATGCAATTCGTAACTTGGATCTTCTCAGATTTGATCTTATCTTTTTGGATCATGATCTTGGAGGACAAGTCTATGTCAATAAGGACGAGAAAAACACAGGATCGGAAGTTGCAAGATGGATTCGAGAACATCCTGTTGTCTGCCCAATCATTATTCACAGTTTGAACCCGGCTGGGGCAGAATATATGAAATCTATTCTTCCCAAAGCTGTGCATATTCCATTTGTTTGGAACAAAAAAGAATTTGATCAATCTATAGGAGAAGAACAAGCATGAAAATGCCGTCTCCTGAGAATGAGAAGAGATGCCTGGAAATAAGAAAGAGATCTAAAAGAGGAGATCATATCTGTAGAGAAGATATGAAGTTCACAGAAAAAATGTTCAAATCATATAGGGAATGGTACAAAGAAACTGAAGAAGAAGTTTTCAATGACACTGTGCCATATGGAAGTTCTGCTAGATATAAGGATTAAATCGTCATGAAAATTACAACGCTTGGCTCAGGTTCTGCCCTGGGAGACACATATAACACAAACTTCCTTATCACATGTGACAATGATTATAAATTGGCAGTTGATTGTGGAAGGACTTGGCCGGAGGCTATGACTGCATCAGGTGAAAAATGGAAAGATGTAAATGCGGTTTTCATTACTCACAATCATGCAGATCATATTGGAGGTTTGGAGTTTTTAGGGTTTAGTAGATATTTCAAATTGGGATTTCCGTTTGGAGGCAATAAACCAAGATTGCTTGGAACATGGGAAGTCTTAACCAATCTCTGGGAAAAATGTTTGAGTGGAAGCATGGGAAGTCTTCAAGGCAGACAAAACAAACTGGAAGATTTCTTTGAAGTTAATATGTTCAATCCATTTGGGCAATTTCAAATCGGCAGAGCGTATTTCACTTTGGTTCCTACTATTCATGTTGTTGATGATACAAGAATTGTTCCAAGCAGCGGATTGTTTGTAGAAGTTTTGAATAGTGGAAATCCGGATCAAATTTTTGTCAATAACGTTGTAGTTAATCCATCTGATAATGATATTAGGAAAAGGATCTTCTTTACGGGTGATTCTAGCTCAATTGTATATCTGATGAGATACTATGAAAAATCTGATATTATTTTTCAAGATTGCGAGTTGCTACAATATGCCGGAAGTGTTCACACTCAGTATCATGAATTGTGTCAGTTGCCCGAGGAAATTCGCAGGAAGATGTATCTGGTTCATTATG
>Ga0172380_10009210_pt1 | contig 10575 bp, 8 predicted proteins | sample Leawe162metaG_FD_119747 | JGI IMG/M metagenome (GOLD analysis project Ga0172380, IMG submission 119747) | Leachate microbial communities from a municipal landfill in Southern Ontario, Canada - Leachate well 162 metaG | ecosystem: Engineered > Solid waste > Landfill > Unclassified | place...
CGTACTAATTGCACTTTGAACGCTTGACTATACTTTGATTGATAGGGGCTCATTATTCTTGTTTGCATTGCTTGACTCCTGCTTTTTCTTTTTCAGTAGTCAACTTTTTTCAGGACGTGACACGTGACAGTTATAAAAAACCCCGGCTATATGCCGGGTTTTTTGTTTTCAACATGAAAAGAAATTATTTTTTAGTAGCTGTCCATTCGCCGCTTATTATACTTGCGTTCCACTTCCCCTTACCGGTTTCAAAATTTAAATATCCGTCAAGTTGTCCCATCGGCTGACCAGAAGCAATAATTTCCGCAGTGACTTTTCCATCCTTCTCAATTTTACCATTAATCTCAGCATCGTATTCACGCGAACCATATTGAATATTTTTCCTTACGTAAAAAGAATTATCATCCTTGATAGTAAATTGAATTGTCTCACTTAGCGCACCGGTAAGTGTTAATTGCCAATCGCCTTGGAACGAATCTTTTTGGAACAGTGAGCACGACGTAACAAAAAGCGCAACCGAAAAAAAACAAACACTAATACTTTTTTTCATCTATTCTCCGGTTTATTAAAGTAAAGTACCTTGTAAAATCAGCATAGCTGTTGTGAAGTAAATGATTATTCCGGTAACATCCACTAATGTAGCAACAAAAGGAGCCGAGGAAGTAGCCGGATCTAGACCAAATCTTTTAATAATTATTGGTAGCATAGAGCCCATTATTGCTCCCCAGGCAACAACTCCTAATAATGAAATTGAAACCGCAAAACCTAACAGCATCCAATGCTCACCATAAACATTAGTTGATAATTCCCAGATCGTAATTCTAAGAAAGCCTAGCAACCCAAGAATACCGCCTAAAATTACACCTATAATCAGCTCTCTTCTTAGAATCAACCACCAATTTTTTACAGTAATTTCTCCCAGAGAGAGTGCACGAATTACTAATGTGGCTGCTTGCGAGCCGGTATTTCCACCACTAGAAATAATTAGGGGAATAAAAAGTGTTAACAAAATTTGACGCGCCATTTCATCTTCAAAGTATGCCATAGCTGTGGCTGTTAGCATTTCACCTATAAAAAGAATTGCTAACCAAGGCGCGCGCTTCTTAACCATGCCCCAAATATTAATATCCGGATAAGGCTCTTCTAATGCTTGCATACCCGCAATTTTATGTATGTCTTCGGTTGCCTCCTCTTCAGCAATATCCAAAACGTCATCTACTGTAACAATGCCAACCAACATTCCGCTGCTATCGGTTACGGGTAAAGCAGTTCTATCATATTTCTTAAATAATTCAACAGCTGTTTCTTGATCGTCATTTACTTTGAGTGAGACAAAATTAAAATCCATCAAATCTTCAATTTTAGATTCAAGCGGCGCAAGTAAAAAATCTCTAATTCCAACGTCATCAACAAGCTGACCACGATGATCTACTACATAAACCACATTTAATGTTTCTTTATCTTGTCCGTTTTTTCTAATGAAATCAAGTGTTTGTTGGACTGTCCAGAACTCACGCGCTGCGATGTAATCCGGCGTCATCAAACGGCCAACGCTGTACTCAGGATAGCCAAGAAGTTGTTGAGCAATTTTTCTCTGGTCGGGAGAGAGAGAAGCTATCATTTGCTTAACAACATTGGAGGGCATCTCTTCGAATAGAGCTGTTCTATCATCATCCGCCATTTCGTTTAGAATGGCAGCAACATCTTCCTTACTGAGGGATTCAATAAGAAGAAGTTGAGTATCAATATCGAAATACTCGAACACATCTGCGGCTAAATCTTTAGGAAGAAGTCGGAATAGTATCGCTTGTTCACTTTCGTGAACGGAAAGAATCAAATCGGCAATATCGGCCGGTGTCCAATCGATAAGAATTTCTTTCAGATCACCGAACTGTCTGTGCTGTATTAAATCAATTATTTCCGGCTTGACAAGCTGAGAAATCATTATCACCTCCTTGGATTTGGGGGTGGAAGGAATATTTTTTTGCCCCGCAATGTAAAGTAGATCAGGTAATAAAAAAAATCTTGAAAAGGAAAAAATGATGATTTATAGAACTATTTCACCAAATTCATCTTTCCCGATGCGGAATATTGCCCTACGTTAATTTTGTACAAGTATATTCCGCTTGAAATTTTCTGCTGCTGCTCATTAGTACCATCCCACTTTGCAATATAATTGCCGGCTGGTAAATCTTTAGAAACGAGTTTTTTAATTAATTCTCCATTTATACCGTAAATATTAACTTCGGTAAACTGGTTAGAAAGTATATAAGGAATAGTAAAGAAAATATTTGTTTCCGGATTAAATGGATTTGGATAGTTAGCAGCATGAAAATCATAGGAATCCGGCAACTCATTTTGACCAAAATTCTCGTGGATATCGGTGACCAACTCTGAGCCAATTTCTCGCTTAGCTCCTTTGTTCGTTGCGAGATAATTATTCACCCAATCTGGCTTTTGAGCCTTGCCTAAATAAGATTGAAACCATTCTTCATCGTTTATTCTTGCAAAGCCAGTTGTTGTGTATTCATAGTAGCTTGAAACCGGACCGGCAAAAGCTACGTCACCTACTCCGGGAAGATTAGCCACAACCACACAGAGATTTGTTAACCCGGTTCCGGCATGCTTTACCCAGCCAACTACATTTCCAAACTCATCATATTTGGAAGTATGAAAATCTGCAACAATTTTTTTACCTAAAGCAGAATAAACAAGCGGGTGTTGATATAATAATCTTGTCTGGTACCAGCCGTTATATGCTCTATCGCCACAGCCTATATTAGTAAAGTATAGAATTGAGCTAAGAAATTTCTTCTCTGCTTCGCTAAACTGCTGATTTGTAAGTTCCTTTTGGGCAATTGTACCAAGTGTATCCATTAAAGACGAAAATTTTTGAAAATATTCTTTCTGTTCTGTCATATCAATTGATAACAAACTAAGCTTGTCTATAGTTTTTATTGCAAGGTTTTTCATTGATTGATAAAAGGCCGGAACCGGTTCAACATAACTATATGGATAAGAACATGTAAAGCCACCGGAATAAGATTGCTTAGCATACAAAATATTATCATGCCGTAATTCTGTCCAAGAAGAAACTTGAGAGTTTATTTTTTGCTGCCACCAAGCAGCTGTCTGCATATATGCTGGAAGATTATTTCTATCAGACGGTGGATTCAACGAACGAATCGAGTTTAGCCAAAGGTTATAAATTGAATTGTCCCAAAAGTCGTTTCCGTATGAATCTATCAAGTATCTTAATCCGGCTAGATTCTTAGCGTATTTATACTTTTCAATTTCCTGTTGCAGCAGCTGAGCGCTTGCAGAATTTCCTAATGCAAACAAAATATCCAGTGTTGAAGGAAGCATCCTTCTAACTCCGTTTTCTATTCTATCATAAACAACATTACCGGTAACATAAGAATCAATTACAAAACGTTGCCCAAATAATAAGAATGCCGATGCGGGTTTTATTTTTTCGGGAACCATCGGATTCGTGTTCAGAAGTTGAGATAATATTTTTTGATCCGAAAAAGGTTTTGTTGCCAGCGTATCCTGGAACACTTTTACGTTGTTACTATCAAGTAAACTTTCGCATTTGGTAATACTAGCGGCAGTAAAAACCGATCTTAACTGCTCTACCGTTACGTTATCTTGTTCACCAACAAACAATTGTATTGATTTTTCTATTTCATCAAATAATTGCTGGGAATTTGAAAGCGTCAACAATTCACTAATCAGATAAGAATCAACAATCTGCCTCTGGACATCTTTTTTCATTTTAGGATCAGTTATTACGTTTGGCTTAATTAAGTATAACTCTGTTCTACCTAACCAAATCATAGATTGAAAGTACTTTGCTAATTGCGGGTACTGCGTATCCGTATAATGCCCTCGCACTTTAAATTGGCTGTAATCCATCTCACGGCGGACTTCACTAAATAAATAATCTTCAACCGCAGCAAGCGCATCTACATAGCTCTTAATTTGATTAACAGAATTGACGTTAACAGAATAGTAGGGTTTGTATGCTTTGCCAAGCAGTTCTAAAGCCACAGATAAATACAAATCAACATCTTGCAAAGAATTCTTCATCCCGGAATTAACAGAGTACTTTGTGTCCAACTCGCTCATCTTAGAGTGCATGTTGAGTAGCAGCTCTCCAAGCTTTGGAATAATGAAATCTATTTCCAAGCTTTTTAGTATCGCATCGTAGGATTCGTGAAAAGCGTTGTGAACTAAATCTGTAGAAATAAAAACCGGCAAATCCTTTTGCCAAATATCTGCCAGCGTATTTCTCATGCTAAACATTGAATTCCGTTCCGTTACAACAAACCCATTTTTCTTGAGTAATCCAAGTTCATCATCTGTCATCTTGTATTTAATTGTAATGCTGTCAAGATATTTAGCATCAGTCGGGAAAGCTGGAATCTTCCCGAGGAACTTTCCGGCATTGTACATACTGGCAAGTTCACTGTATGCTAAGTTCTTGTGGTTTGCCAGAAACGTTTTGTAATCATTAAGACTAAACTTTGCGGATTGTGCAAATAAATAAGATGATAAGAATAAAATGACGAGAGAGAAATATGTCTTTTTCACGATGACCCCGAAATAACTTGGAGAAAGGTATTAAATCCCGGGTTAATAAGACAGAGCAAAAAAAAGCCGCAATCTGTATACAGATGCGGCTTAATAAGTAAATAGAATTAAATGTTATTCTTCAGTATGAGCTAACCAGAAACCACCAATTGATGCAAGTTGGGTATCGCCCCATACTTCTGCAATCAATACAAATCCATCTCTAGAAACGCCACTTGCTCTTATGCTATAACGAACTTGAGTAGCTTTTTCAGCATCAAGTAAAGAAGGCATAATTATTACTTTTGGCTTTTTATCAAATGGCTTTGTAAAATTAATTTCATACTCAACAATTCTCTTTCCTTGGTTAGCATGCAATGTATAGTTTTGGCTATCCTTGGTATAGAAAAAATTGCCACTCTGTACTTGAACCTGTGCAAAGCTTATAGAATAAGCAAATAATAATACAACGATAGATAAGAAAGCTTTCTTCATTTGGAACCTCCTTGATAAGTTGATGTGATGGTAAATCTTCTTGTTTAAACTTGAGAATAATAGAGGATTTTGTCAATTATCTTTTTAGAAAAGTTTTACTAAAGTGATAAATAACCAATCGTCGTTTTAGAGATGTAATTCATCTTTCATCAAAGAAAGAGTCTCTTCAATTGAGCGGGGCTTGTAATCTAGCTCAGTTTCGGCCTTAAGATTGATTAAACCGGAGCTAAGCGGTCTGGCAGCTTGCTGGTGCAACTCTTTTGTCAGTATAGGTTTCACTAACGATTTATCTAACCCAAAATAATCGGCAATGCGAAGTGTAAAATCAAATCGAGGAAGCAATTCTTTACCTCCAAGATTGTAAACTCCTTCTTTCTTGCTTTCGCATATTTTATTAATTCCGGAAATCAAATCATCAATGTATGTTGGATTATTAATCTGGTCAGTTACAATTTTGATTTCTTTTCCATCTCTCAATGAAGTTATAACCCAGCGAACAAAATCGGGACGGCTATGCTTAGCCGGACCATATAAAACATTTGTTCTGAGAATTGTATTCCTAACTCCGCTTGAACGAATAGAGTTTTCAGATGCTAATTTTGATCTGCCGTAGTAACCAATTGGACACGGTTTGTCAATCTCAGTATAAGGGCCGTTCTTTCCATCAAAGATATAATCAGTAGAAATGTGAATAAGATGCGCATCAATTGTCCATGAATATAGAGCAATATTTTCGACCCCGTTCACATTAATCTTCCAAGTCAGTTCTTTTTCAAGTTCAGCTTTATCTACATTTGTATATGCAGCAGCATTTATAACAAAATCCGGGACAAAACCTAAAATGAGTTCCTTTACGCCATTTTTGTTTGTGATATCTATTGGAGTGTACTGCGACCCCGAAATAAAAGATGACTCCTCGCTGGAAGCACACATCAACTCGATACCCGGTTGAGAAGAAAAGTACTCAGCTAACCTCTGGCCCAGCATTCCATTGGAACCGATTATCAATATTCTATTTTTAATTAATTCGTTAGAAATCATCAGATGGAAATACTTTCGCAATTAAATAATTCGGATGTAGATGCAGCATACGCCCCGGCTTTGTTGGCGATATATAAAGATTGTTTAATATCATGTGTACCAATATATGAATAAAAAAAAGTTGCCCCAAAAATATCCCCGCAACCAATTTTATTTTTCACTATAATTTTTTCACTTTTATTTTTGCAAAAATCATATCCACTTAACAGTATTTTCTACCAATTCGGAATCATCGATTGTACCAACTTATTTTTATTGTATTTATGAATATCGATTTAGTTCAACATTAATATTGAAGAAAGTCTTCCTAAATCTGATATTTTTCGTCATAAACACTAAATTCTTGCCGGTAAAAAGCACCATTGGTCATTTGGTTTAAAGGGAGACAAAAAATTCCAATGTAGAATAAAAAACTCCACCCGGTTTGATCTCAGCCGGTGAGTTACCTTGAAAATGGTCATTAATCGAGTGACCAATCAATAGAATTTTCATTCGCTTAAAAAAGGTGTATTTTGAACTGAATACATAATCAATTTTGTTACTAATATATAAAAGACATTTCACATATTATCTAAGAGTTAAAAATGAAAATTGGCATTACATGTTACCCTACTTACGGTGGAAGCGGTGTTGTGGCTACTGAGTTAGGTCTTGCTTTGGCAAAGCTTGGCCATCAAGTACATTTTATCAGTTATGCAATTCCAAGGAGATTGAACAGATTTGTTGAGAACATCTTCTTTCACGAAGTTGAAATGAGCACATATCCTCTTTTTGAGCACTCGCTTTATGGATTATCATTGACCAGTAAAATGCTGGAAGTTATCGAGTATGAAAAACTCGATTTAATGCATGTACACTATGCAATTCCACATGCGGTAAGTGCATATATGGCAAGAAAGGTATTAGAAAAAGCTAACAAAAGTATTAAGTTTATTACTACTCTTCACGGAACAGACATAACTTTAGTTGGTTTAGAGCCATCGTTTATGCCTTTGGTAAAGTTCAGCATCGAAGAAAGCGATGGCGTTACAGCTGTTTCTAGATTCCTAAAAGAGAAAACTCTCACTAACTACAATATTCAGAAAGACATTGAGGTCATTTACAATTTTATCGATCTAGATGTTTACAAACCCCAGCCAAGTGATGTTTTTAGACAACACATTGCCCCAAATGGAGAGAAAGTTTTAGTTCATACATCAAATTTCCGTCCGGTTAAAAGAGTACCGGATACACTTAGAATTTTGGAAAAAGTGAAAAAAGAAGTTCCGGCTAAACTAGTTTTAGTTGGAGATGGGCCGGATAGAAGTGAGTGTGAACGTTTAGCTCGCGAGCTTGATATACAAAAGGATGTAATCTTTCTCGGAAAGCAAGATGCACTTGCAGAAATATTAAATGCGGCAGATATTTTCCTAATGCCTTCACAATCAGAAAGTTTTGGTCTCTCTGCACTAGAAGCTATGGCGTGCGGCAAACCGGTAATAAGCAGTTCTGTTGGTGGACTTCCGGAATTAGTAATTCATAACGATACCGGATATATTGCCGAAATTGGCGATGTTGAACGAATGGCTAAATATGCTGTGGACTTACTCACAAATGAAAAGAAGTATAACAATTTTGCCAAAAATTCACTAGATCGTGCCGTGAACCATTTCGATAAAAATCTTGTACTGCCAAAGTATATTGAATACTATGAGAAAGTTTTAGGCAGTTAAACCGTTAGGACTTGATCTTACTCTTAATCATGATCTGCTTTTAAATTTTAGAAGAAGATCAAGGTCAAGATTAAGATCAAGAGTAAGTTAAACCAAATTATGATGAAAGTGTTTTTCTACCAATGCTGTGATAAATAAAACCAAGTTCTTCCATCTTCTTTACTTCAAAAATATTTCTGCCATCAAAGATTATTTTGTTCTTGAGTAAAGAAATGATTTTTTCAAAATCTGGATTTCTAAATTCATTCCATTCAGTGAGCAATAGCAACGCATCTGCATCTTTAAGCATTCCATACTGATCTTGGCTGTATTCAATAATGTCCTTTAGATAGAACTTTGCGTTCTCAGCTGCGGCTGGATCGTATGCAACTACTTTCGCGCCCAACCTAACCAACTCACGTATGATATAAATTGCTGGCGCTTCACGCATATCATCTGTATTCGGTTTGAATGCCAATCCCCAAATAGCAAATTTCTTTCCTTTGATATCCATTCCAAATTGCTGCAATACTTTTTTAACAAGAATTAATTTCTGTGCCTTGTTAACATCATCAACAACTTTTAGAATTCTCATTGGTGACTCAAAATCATCAGCTGTCTTTATAAGCGCGTTTACATCTTTGGGAAAACATGAACCTCCGTAACCAATTCCGGGAAATAAAAATCGCTTTCCTATTCTTGTATCGGCGCCCATTCCCTTGCGAACCATATCTACATTAGCACCGACTTTTTCGCAGAAGTTCGCCAGTTCGTTCATGTAAGTGATTCTCATTGCCAGATATGAATTTGCAGCATACTTTGTGATTTCCGAGCTCTCCGGTTCCATTTCATAAATTGGATTGCCTTGACGAACGAATGGCTCGTAAAGCGCACGCATCTTCTCGAATGATTTTTCGTTTCTCGCACCCACCACCACTCTATCCGGCTTCATGAAATCATCAACTGCAAAACCTTCGCGCAAGAACTCGGGATTGGAAACAACATCAAACTTCTCAATTCCATATTTCTTCAGAATTTCTGTAACTGCTCTGCTTGTACCAACCGGTACAGTGCTTTTGTTTACAATCACTTTGAAATTTTTATCACCGGCTTCTTGCAATATTTTTCCTATAGATTCGGCTACAGCAAAAACATATTTAAGATCAGCTGAGCCATCTTCTCCTTGAGGAGTTGGCAGACAAAGAAAGATTACATCAGTTTCATTTACTGCGGCTTTCAAATCATCAGTAAAAACCAATCTTTTCTTTTCAACATTTCTATGAAATAATATATCCAAACCCGGTTCATAGATCGGCACTTCACCGGCTTTTAATTTTTTTAATTTATCTTGATCGTTATCGACACATACAACATTGTTTCCCATTTCCGCAAAACATGTTCCGCTTACTAATCCTACGTACCCAGTTCCAATAACTGATAATTTCATTCTGCCCTCATTTGGTTTGATATAAAAAATCTTTTTCTATTTCAGTAAACTTTTTTGCAAGCAAATCTTTTGGCGAAACGATTGGCGTTTCAACTTGCCAATCGATATTTAGTATTTCATCATTAAAGAGGATTGACCGTTCAGCTTGTTTGTTGTAGAGATTTGAACATTTATAGCTAAAAATCGCTTCATCGCTTAGTACAGAAAATCCGTGAGCAAATCCGGGTGGAATCCATAATTGTGCTTTATTCTCTTCACCCAGCTCAACCGAGAAATATAGACCGAATGTTGGTGAGCCAAAACGAATATCAACAGCTACATCTAGTACTTTCCCAACTATTACACTGCAAAGTTTTCCTTGTGCAGATTCACCGACTTGGTAATGCAATCCGCGCACTGTTCCTTTTTTAGACCGACTAATATTATCTTGAACAAAAGAAACATTTATTCCTCCATTCAAATATTTTTCTTTATTAAACGATTCAAAAAAATAACCGCGTTCATCGGGAAATACATCCGGCTGAACAACCAGCAAATCATCTATAAATACTTTTTCAAATTTCATTAACTCTCCTAAAACTTTGGATTTTGGTGCCAAGCCCATGCCGTTGCAATTACTTCATCAATTCCATATTGTGGATTCCAGCCAAGAACATTTTTAGCCTTCTTATTATCAGCAACAAGTATTGCCGGATCGCCGGCGCGGCGGCCTACAATTTCAAATGGAATTTCTTTGCCGGTAATCTTTTTAGCTTTTTTTATTATCTCCAGAACAGAATTTCCATCTCCAGTTCCAAGATTTATTATAGCTGAAACACCACCATCAACTAAACAACATAATGCTCGTAAGTGAGCGTCAGCTAAATCATTTACATGAATGTAGTCGCGAACACAAGTTCCATCCGGAGTATCGTAATCATTTCCAAAAACTAAAATCTTTTCTCTTTTCTTTTGAGCAGTGTAAATTACCAGAGGAATTAAATGAGATTCCGGTTCGTGACTTTCTCCTATTTCACCATTTGGATCGGCACCGGCAGCATTAAAATAACGCAAACAAACGCTTTTCATTCCATGCGCAATTTCAAAATCATGAAGTAGAGTTTCAATAATTAATTTTGTGTTCGCATAAGGATTTATTGGATTAGAAACTTGCTCTTCAGAAATTGGCACTTTTGTCGGATTACCATATATAGAACAAGTTGACGAGAACACAAAATTCTTTACACCGTTTTCAACACACGCACGAATTAGGTTGTAGCTTCCAACAACATTGTTTAGATAGTACAACTCCGGTTTTTCAACCGATTCTCCCACGTAGGCAAATGC
>Ga0172380_10009211_pt1 | contig 10575 bp, 14 predicted proteins | sample Leawe162metaG_FD_119747 | JGI IMG/M metagenome (GOLD analysis project Ga0172380, IMG submission 119747) | Leachate microbial communities from a municipal landfill in Southern Ontario, Canada - Leachate well 162 metaG | ecosystem: Engineered > Solid waste > Landfill > Unclassified | place...
ACCAGATATATTATTGTATGATATCCAACCAGATTCTTTAGATGAACTCCATTCAACTTTTATATTTGTGAATTTATATTCATTTTCAATATCTTCATCGGATTTATATTTTACTTTTTCATTAGGATCTTTCAATGCAAAAATTGCTTCAATATAATAATGTTCATCATCTTTATCACTTGGCCATGAAACTAATAATTCAGTGCTTTTATCAAATTGCCCATAATAATTTCCTGATTTTTTCAAGTTTTCGATTGATGGATTTATTATAGTTCCAATTTCATTACTATTTACACCCATTATCTTAGTTACATTATCACCTATTTTGAAAGATTCATTTAATCCTTGTTTATTAGTCCAATCAGTATATTTTGTTACATACATATTATCATAATTATTACCAGAATATCGACTTTCTTTTGATGTGTTTTTTTGTTTTTTCTTTTTCTTTTTTCTTTTATATGACATTGTTCCAAAATGATCACCCATATCATATGCTGGTAAATCACCTGAACCTCTTGTACTTCCAGCAACATCACCAGGTATTGAACTTGCAATAGGAGCAACAATTGCACCCATACCACCAGTATTTCCTAATGTTGCAGATGCGACACCGCCACCTTCACCATCTTCAAATAATTTATAATCTGTAAATTTTTTAATTTTCATATTGGTTCAACTTATATTTAATTATATATATTAAAACAGCAAATCGTATTTTTATATATAAGAATAAAATTAAAAAAAATGAAAATAATAAAATCGTATAAATTGTTTGAAGATTATATAAATTCTTCTACTGAAGTAGTACATACATTACTTAAAAACATGGTTAAAATGTTTCAAGAAACATTTGATGGACAAAATGATGTTTTTGGTGAAGAAGAAAAAAATTCAATTGTATTGGTTGAAGTTGAAGCATCTTTAGAAAAAGATCCAATGGAAAAAAATATAATAATGAATTTTTCAGATGATTTATATTATTATCAAATTATTTTTATTATAAAAATTGAAGATGTTGTTTCAAATAAACCAATAGAAAAAGGTTATATGAAAATCAAGATTTATGATAGTTTTGATAATAAATTATTACGTGAATGGCAATCTAATTTAACATTACATGTTTGTACAGATGATGAACAAAATGATGAAGGTCGATTTTTTGTTAAAGTTCAAGAAATAGGTGCACAAGAAGCACCAGCACAAGGTGCACAATCACAAAGTTCAAATGAAGGTGGTAATTTTATAGAAAATTTCATAATATCAAAAATAGGTGACCTTAAAGTTCCATTGGATAAAAAAATAAAAGAATAATTTATGGAAATAGTAGCAAATTCAATGTTATTAAAAAAATTTAAAACAATTGATATATTCACATTAGATTTGGGATTTAATCTAAAAGGACCAGTATCAATGAAACCTACAAAAAATGAAGATAGTGGTAAAATAAAAATACGAGATGAATTTATTATAAGATATAATACATTATATAATAGATATATAAATAAATTTGGACACATTGGTGTTATAACTTTTTATGAGGATTTATACTTGAAATCTGATGAAATGTATATCTTCAAAGATAAAGAAATATATGAAGTGAATTATACTATTGAAGATTCTAAAAAAGAAATAAGATCTTATTTAAGTGAATTACTAAAAGAAATAGATTCATCAAATACGGAACCACAAAATAATGAATCTAGTATAGTTAATACCATATATACAAATATACCAGATAATATAATTAAACCAGATATAACAATGCCAAATAAAGAACAATATATTGAAGCGATGGTTGATAGAAGAAGAAAATTAGAAAAATTATAATGAGTAAGAAAATAAAAGGACAAATGCCTCCAGGGTATTTAACAGATAATATTGCTAATGAAAATTTATCTAAAAACATATATGGTAGAAAACAAATAAGACCAGGTAGATTAACAGGTAATATATCAAATAATGATTTAGATTCACCATTATTTACACAAGATAATCCAGGTAGATTGACAGGTAATATATCAAATAATGATTTAGATTCACCATTATTTATACAAGATAATCCAGGTATAATAACAACAAATGTTGGTAGTAATCTTGGTGAACAATTCTTTCAAGATTATCCAGGTGTATTGACATCAAATATTGACAGTAATTTGACTGAAAGATTTATACAAGATAATCCAGGTGTATTGACATCAAATATTGGTAGTAATTTAACTGAAAGATTTGTACAAGATGAACCAGGTACATTAACACCAAATGTTGGAACGGATTTAACTGAAAGATTTACACAAGATAATCCAGGTATAATAACACCAAATGTTGGAACGGATTTAACTGAAAGATTTGTACAAGATAATCCAGGCATATTGACATCAAATGTTGGTAGTAATTTAACAGAAAGATTTGTACAAGATGAACCAGGTATATTAACATCAAATGTAGGTAATAATTTAACAGAAAGATTTGTACAAGACGAACCAGGTTTATTGACATCAAATATTGGAAATGATTTGACAGAAAGATTTGTACAAGATAAACCAGGTATATTGACAAGTAATGTCGGTAAAGAATTGAAAGAACAATATACACAAGATAAACCAGGTATATTAACAAGTAACATTGGTAAAGAATTGAAAGAACAATATATACAAAAAGATGATAAATTTAATATTGGTAATGATTTGAATGATGTTTTTGTTCAGGATAATCCAGGTATATTGACAAATAATATAGGTACTGATTTGAAAGGAGAAAATCAAGAATCAAATACAAATAATATTGGTAATGATTTAAGAACACAATATGAACAAAATATACCAGGCGTATTATCAAATAATGTTGGTAATGATTTAGAATTCGCATATGATTCTAATATAGACAACAAAAATATCGGTAATGATTTAGAATATATAAAACAAGATATAAAAAATATTTCTAATATCGGTAATGACTTAGAATACATAAAACAAGATATAAAAAACGTATCTAATATCGGTAATGATTTAGAAACAAGACATTATGATACAAATTTGCAAAAAGACAATGAAACACAAATACCAGCTGGTGAAATAACAACAAATATTGGTAAGAATTTGAAAACTATTTATAGTGAAAAGGAAGAAACAAAAAATATTGGTAAAGATTTGAAATCAATAAATAGAAACAAGATAGCCGATAATAAGGGTCACAATTTAGGTAAATTATATTAATTTTTTTAATTAAACATTTATAATATTTTTGAATAAAAAGTAATATAATTGTATGCAATAAAAATGACAATAGAAGAAATAAAATATCAAGCAAAACAAGAATCTTTTATTTATCATCATGTAAAAGATTACATGATATATAAAAATATAGAATTTTTATCTATCTTAGATATCAATATGAAAAATAATATTATTTCATATTGGGATAAAAAACAATTAATACAACATATTGATATTGATGATTTTCAAAATTATATAAATATAGAATTACGAAAGAAAAAGTTGAATAGTTTATGATATTTCATTCTACGTTAGAAGATGCTATTAAATCTATTGATTTAATGACATATAAAACTTATATTTATAAATATAATATAAATAGATATTATTTATCAGATGATATTATAAAAGATAAAAAAATTGAACATGTTTCTAGTGGATATTATTGTTTTTGTGAAACTGAAAAGTGGTTTAATATTAAAAAAATGGAATTAAGAAATAAAAAAATTAAAAGTTTATGGCAGGAAAAGTAGATTGGATGACGGTTGTTGATTATATATTCAAGAATAAACAAATGTATAAGACATTAACAGATGATGATAAAATAAATGCATTTTATATAATTAATCACAAATTTGGTGTTAAATTTCAACAGATTGCACAATTCTTAAATAGAAAAGATATGGATAAGGCTTCAGCGGTTGATTTTTGGTTTTTGAAATTCAAAGATTCTATTGGTGTGCCATCATGGTATTGGAGTAAGTCACCAAATGAAAAAGAAAAAATAAGTAAATTATCTTCTGGTGATAGAGAATTTTTTAGAAAATATTGTGATATAGAAAATGAAGATGATATAGAATTCTTATATAAAAATTTTGAAGATGATGTTAAAAATGAAGTAAAAAAATCTAAGAAATTTGAATATTAATAATTATATATTACATTCTGGTGGTGCTATTGGTTCTGATATCGAATTTGAAAAAATTGGTAGAGAATTTGGATTAACACAATTTAATCATTATTGGTATAAGAAAATGAATCCATATTCTAAAAGTGAAGATGAAATAAGTGAATCTGATTATCAAGAAGGTGTGAATATGGTTTATGAAGCTAATAAAATTCTTAAAAGGAAAAATATAGAAAAATATATGAATTTGTTGGCTAGAAATTGGTCACAATGTAAATATTCTGATGCTGTTTATGCAATAAGTACATTGAAAAATAAGAAAGAAGTTAATGGTGGAACTGGTTGGTGTTGTGCATTTGCAATTATATCAAAAAAACCATTATATGTTTTCGATCAAGATAAAGAACAATGGTTTTTTTGGTACAATGATAGATTTGAAGTTTGTGTAACACCAAAATTAACAAATAATTTTGCTGGTATTGGTACAAGAAATATAAATATTTCTGGTTCTAATGCTATTAGAAATTTATATAAAAATACTTTAAAATAAATCTTTTTCGGTTATTTTTTTTCTTATGTCTAATACATTGTCATGTTTATTTATATATTTCTTATATTTCTTATATGATATATTAAAATATATGCGAACATCATTTATGCTAGGAAAAATATTTATTAATATATCATCAATATAATATTCTATTTTTTGTTTTAGTGTATTACTTATTTTTGTTTTAGTTTCATCTTTCATTTTACCATCAGGCATTGTTATTTCCCTCATCATTTTGTTACCTATACTACATTTTTCTCTTATGTTTTTATCTGACATAGCTTTTTTAGTATTTATTGATATCTTTTCTTTGATATCATTGCTTAGTGGTCCAAATTTTTTACCAGAATTTGTATCACCACCATCACCACCATCTGTCATATTTAATAAGTTATCTCTACCATAAAATTTAATCCAATATATTTCCTTTTCATTTGATTCTTCTAAAGTATTAACACTTTCGATTAATTCGATTGTTGGTAATTTATCATTTTTTAATAATTTAATAATCCATGAATATTTTTTAGTTATTTTATGTCTTTTGTAATTATTATAATGAATTTTTTTACTTTCATTTATATGCTGGTTTAGACGAATATCTATATCCAAAGATGTTTTGCCTATGTATTTTATTTTATTTGTGATAGGATCTATCAATTTATAAATATTATATATCATAATTTAAAGTAAATCTTTTTCGGTTATTAATGTATACGTAAAGGAATTCTTGAAATTGTCTCTTGATTTTTCACAAATTTTTATAAATTCGTTCCAATCCTTTATGTCCGCAATAACATTGCAACCAGCACTCCAGTTGGCAACAACTGAAGATTTCGCAGTATTTGATGCATGATGTATATCAGTTAATCCGATTTCTTCATATATTTTTCCAGTTAAATCGAATTGTTTATCTCTATCTGCATCACGATAATATTTCATTGGCTTTACTTGTCTAAGAGCAGTATAGCCTTTATGTAATCCAACTTCATAACAAGCTGTATATTGTTCAGGAACCATTATAGCTGTTCCTTTTACATTCATTGGTGATTCTAAATAATATAATCCTGGATCAGTTGTCGCATCATATATTTTGGTTGTCCATTTTCCATTAAATTTCCACATTAAACAAACAACATCATTAAATGTATTTGGTGTCATATCAGAACTTCTTATTCCAAATATGTTTAAGTTATATTCTTTTGAATCATTTACAAAAAATTTATATCCTTTTGATGTAAATATCTTTTGAATATTTTCTGGTGTAATTTTCGTTTTGTCCATAGTTTTTATTTTTATATATTAAAAATAAAAACTAATCTCTAAACCAATTTATGTGTTGGTCTGATAATACATCACCCCAATTTATATCATCAGCATAATCATATTCGTCTTCATAATCATCAGCATAATCTTGTGATTTTTTATCACAAATATTAGTTTTTCTATTTTTGTATTCTTTCCACCATTTTTCTTTATCAATATCTGTATAATCTGGTACTATTTGTATTTCCCATTTTCTACTATAACCTAATTTTATTTTTGCTGGTAATCCATACCAAAATATTTTTCTACCTTCTTCTTCTTCTGGATTATGAAAATTAAATGGGTGTTCAGATAAAATAGTCAAAAGATATTGAGATTTGTTCATAGTAAAAGATAAACCATTTGAACTTCCTTGTGAGTAAAATTCATATATTAATTTATTGTTACATAATATGGAACACTTTGTTCTATTAGAAAATATTATATCATCCCATTTTATTTTACTAGTATTTGTTTGTGTAAATCTTATATCATATATATGTCTATTTATACTTATATCTTCAGGTACAAACATTTTTGAATTCTCATCAGGTATATAACTACTAGGTTTAGAATCATAATACAACCAATATGATTCATTTGTGTCATTATAACCTTCGTGTTTTCTGTTTGGTAAACAATACATTTCATATATTTCATCATTTATTAAAACATCATAAACTTTTCGTATTCTTTGATAATTATTTTCCTTAAAATCTTTCATAGAATTTATAAGATATTCATAAGATATTTTTATATTATGTGAATTTATTTTTAATTTCCCAATGGTTTTATAATTTTCCATTAATATTTCATTTATTAATTTATCATCATAATCATTTGTTAATTCATATAATTTATTATATATTAGTTCATAATTTACCCAGAATGTATTTTTATTATAATCTATTTCATATGCTACAATAGAATCGTTTGGTAAAATTATATCAGTATTTGATATATTATTTATTTTTTTTAATCTATCGATTGATGTATGATAAAAATAAAAAATATTATCATAACCATCTAATGTTTTTGTTATTATATTCTTATTAATTTCTTTCAAATAATCTTTTATAATATTTATTTTGTCTTTCATAAAAGTTTTTTATTATTTTACAACTTTTGTTGTGAAAAGTTTTATATATAGAAAGAATTATAAAACATTTTTTAGTTTTATGAGTTTCGGGTATAATAACCGTTGAATCGTTAATGGCGATAAAGAAATTCGTAATCCGTAAATAAAAAATAAAAAAATGTATGAACAACTGGAAACAGGATGAAATTGATAAATTTATCGATTTGTATCCAAACAATACTAATAAGGAATTGTCTATACTTTTCAACAAAAGTATTAATATAATATCACATACCGCAAGAAATCTAAAATTATATAAATCAAAAGAATATAGAAAAAATCTAAAAAATAGATATGTTCATATGTCTTATGATGAATTGTGTAATATATCAAAAAAATATAAAACTTTATCTGATTTTAAAAAATATGATAATTTGGCATATAGTAAAATTGAAAAATTGGATATAAAAGATGATATTTGTTGTCATATAATACCTCAACATTTTAGTACACCACAATTAATATTAAAATTTTTAGTAAGTAAGATATTTAATACTAATAATATTTTATATAATACTAGAAAAATAATAAAACCTTATGAATTAGATATATTTTTACCAGATTTTAATTTGGCGTTTGAATATGATGGTATTCATTGGCATAAAGATAAAAAGGATGTTGATGAATTAAAAAATGAAATGTGTGAAAAATTAAATATACAATTGATAAGAATTACAGAAAAAACAAAAAGTAATAAAAATTATATTTATTCTATAAAAATGATTTATTTAATAACTTGAATATAATTAAAGATAAATATAATATTGATATAACATCTAATTTTTTAGATAATATATCTAATGATGATGTGAAAAATTATATTAATGATAATATCATAGATTATGATATGGTAATAGAAATAACAAATAAATATGATGATTATAGAGAATTTATGAAAAATGAAAAACCGTTATATAGTAAATTATTTAAGTTAGGATGTTTAAAAAAATACACAAAACATATGTTTAAATATATTATTCCTTGGGATTATGAATTGTGTGTTGATGAAATAAATAAATATGATACATATACAGAATTTATGAAAAATAATCGAAATACATGTTATTCATATTTGTATAGAAATAATTTATTATATTTATTAGATAAGTATGATGATAAAATAAATAAAAAATATAAAAATGATTATACCGAAGAATATATATTAGAAATAATACATAAATATGATAATAATAAAGATTTTAGAAAAAATGAAATCAATTTGTATTCATATTTGACAAGATGTGATAAATTGTATTTATTGAATGGATTAGTAAAGAAACATAAAAAGTATGAAATATCTGAAATTTTAGAACATGATTATTCTAAATATAAAAATGTTAATCAATTTAATAAAGAAAATCATGCATTATATTCATATGCGTGTAGAATGCATTATTTGTATTTTATTAAAAGTAAAATCAACAGATAATAAAATTTGTTTCTATTTATTGGTATATAACAATAAGTATTATACAAATAAAAAATAAAAATTATATTATGACACACTACAAAATGAAAGAAAATCAGCCTTCGGCTGTAATTGCCGTAAATGGTAATGAAAGAAAAATTTATGACAATAATCAAATTTTTCTAAATGATGGTGAATATTTCTCTATTAGGATGTTTAACCCATTAGATGAACGTATTGCCGCAGAAATTATTTTTAATGGTGTACAACGTTCAACATCTAAGATTATTCTTAGACCAGGTGAAGATGTAACTATTGAAAGATTTTTAGATGATAATAAAAAAATGAAATTTGATACATATCAAATCGATGGCGATAACAAAAGTGCAGTTAAAGCTACTGAAAAAAACGGTTTGATTGAAATTAAATTTTATCATGAAAAACCAGTATATTGTGGTACAACAATAACAACATTAGGTTGTAATCCACCATATACGACATATCCTACATATCCTAAATGGACAACAAATTTACCATATTGTGATTTTAATAACACATCAACTTTTACATCATCATTAAATTTGGATGCATCTTGTACTTTTGATTGTAATTCTGGTACAATTAATACAAGAAATACAAAACATGATTCATCAAAAAAAAGATTCAAAAAATCTTTAGAAACTGGTAGAGTAGAAAAAGGTGAAAAATCAAATCAAGAATTTGAAACAACTACATTCATATCACAACAATTACCATTTTGTACAATATCATACAACTTGAAACCAAATTCAGTTAAACCACAGACTATTAACGAAATAAGAAATTATTGTACATCTTGTGGTTATAGATTAAGAAAATCGACTTGGAAATTTTGTCCAAGTTGTGGTTCTGAATCATAGAAATATAAAAAAACATAAACTATTATAATTCAAATAAAAACCCAAATCAAAATGATTTGGGTTTTTTTATATATAATAAAAAATATATAATATACAATGATAAAAATGTACGAAGGATTTATACAAAATTCTAAAAAACTAAGAAAAAACGCAGAAAAGTATATATCAGATTTTTTTAAAAAATATGACATAGGTGCATTTATATTTATGTATGAATCAGAATCATTTGATTTAGAAGGATTATTTTCAACAGACGATAATAATATTAATATAGAATATTATGATAACGATAAAGGAAGTTCTTTTAGTAAAACTATTGATATTATAGATGAAACTATATTATATCATGTTTGTGATAATATGTCACAATTAAATATTGAAACTATATTAGATTGTTTAGTTATTAGTGGTCAGGTTGATGGTGTTTCTCAAATTATAAAATTGAATAAAGATATAGAAATTCAAGATTGGCATATTACACAATTATATGAAATAAATCCAGATAGTGATTATAGTAAATTACAAGATATATTATTTAATAAAGATCCAGAAAGATTTATAAAATTATTTGTAGATCAAAAAATAGATATTAGTGATGAAATAAGAGAAAAATATAAAGAATATGAATATGTATTTAATATGAATGATATCGGTTTAATGTAATGGTTCGATTGATATATTTAAATATATACTATAAAAATAATTAGAATAAATTGGCAACAGAAAAAAAATTTTTAAGACTAGATACTGAAGTATTATTAGAATGGGTATATAATTCAGAAAACTTAAAACAAAACAATTATAAAATTTTACAAAATTTTAATACTGGTATTAGAACATACATATCAGAAACTGGTAATAATACATTTAATAATACTATGTTTCCTATTGATAATGTTATAAGAAAATATGCACAAGTAGATACAAATAAATACAATTTTCTAAAATTAGAAAATTATTCTAGTAGCATAGTTCAATATGATACTGTAAGAATACATCTACCTTCTAATTTTTCTTTTTATGATAATGAACATAAGGGGTTGTATGTAAGAATTTATACATATGATTTTGATAATAATAAACAATATGATATATGTGATTATTATTATGATGACACTTTAGTAGAATCAAGAAATCAAATCACATTAAGTGAAGA
>Ga0172380_10009212_pt1 | contig 10574 bp, 8 predicted proteins | sample Leawe162metaG_FD_119747 | JGI IMG/M metagenome (GOLD analysis project Ga0172380, IMG submission 119747) | Leachate microbial communities from a municipal landfill in Southern Ontario, Canada - Leachate well 162 metaG | ecosystem: Engineered > Solid waste > Landfill > Unclassified | place...
ACGCGTCCCTCGGCACGGGCGTCCGCGATCGCGGTGGTCATGCGGGTGCTCCTCCCTGCGGAACCCGGCACCCCTCTCCGGGCCCGGCGCATGGTAGGCGCGGCGTCCACGGGAGGGCAAGGCGAGGACCGGCGGTTGTGTACGAATTTGAGGCGCGCCGCTAGCGGCATTCCTTCGGGAATGGCTTTCCGACCGTGGACTGCGTGACGCAAACACTAGTGGCAGGCCCGCGCCAGACGCGCTCGCGGTCGTCAGCGGTGTAAGTGACGGTCCACTCGATCGTCTGCCCCGCGCGAACCGTCGGCGCTCGTTCCTTCGCCGTCACCGCGTAGTTGGGCGGGAAGAAGTACGGCCAGAAGGTAATCACGCACATAGTCGTGACCGCGATGAAGGCGATCAGTACCTGGAACGAGCTCCACCCATACCGAGGTGATCCGTACCACGGGCGCGGCATCACTTACTCCGTTCACGCTCGCGGACCTCTGCCGCGCAAAGGACACTACCGGACTAGTGGGGGAATGGACGAGCGGCACGCATGGGCGTATATATGTTCGACACGCCTGTTCTTGGACTTGGGGACACGGCCGCCACGGTCGCCCCGGGCATCGAGGTGGCGAGATGGCTCCGCGCCCACGCACCCAGCGCCCCGATGGTCCCGATGGCCCCGCGTTCGCCGCGTTCGCCGCGTTCGCCGCGTTCCCCGCGCCGCCCGATCCGCCCGAACGCCTGGTCCTGTACGAGCGTGACGATGACGGCGTCGTGTTCGCCGTCGAAGAGGTCCACGCGTCGCGCTGGGATCCCCGGTTCGCCATCCCCCCGGCGGCGGAGGTCGCCGATGTGCGCGTGGTCCACCTCGCGCGCGGCCCGCTCCCTGCGGCCGTCCCGCCGTGGCTGGGGGTGGAGATACGGCCGGAGGTCGCCGGTCGCGGCGTCCGGGAAGATACGGCCGTCTACACCGCCGCGCCCGCCGAACGCGCCGCGCTGCGCCGTCTCTGGGCCTGGTCGCCGCATCACCGCCACAGCAGCGCGGCGCTGGAGGAGTTCCTCCGCGCCGGGGCCACGGCGCTCCGTCACCCGGATCCGCCGCCCCTGGAGGCGGACCGCCAGGTCGAGGCGCTCCGCGCGTTCGCGCGTGGACGGGAGGGCTTCGCGCCGCTCGCGCAGCTGCGCGCGACCGCGCTGGAACGCTGGCTGCACGTGGCCTTCGGCGAGCCGGAGCGATTCGCCGACGCGATCCTGCTGGCGCGTGTCGCCGCAGCCGCTCCCGCGGACGCCGAGCTCATGCGCTTCCTCCGCGAGGCGCACGTCCCCGCCGCGGGCACGGACACCCAACGGCCCGCCACCCCTCCGGCCGGCGGGCCCTCGTGCGGACTGGCCGACCTGGCGATCGACCGCGCCGTGCTCATCGAGCAGCTCTGTCCCTGGTCCCACCTCGAGGGGCGGCCGCTGGCCGCGGCACTCGGGGCGGCGCGCGGCTGGCAGCGGCGGTACGCGCGCGCCTACGCCGAGCACTACCGCCGCGCCCTCGCCGAGCGTGACGCGCTGCTGCGCGGCGCGGCGGCGGTCACCGCGCGGCTCGACGCCCTGCGGCGCCTGAACCGCATCGAAGCCCTCGGACCGCCCGAGGGCGAGGACGCGACGGCGGCCGTGCTCGCGGCGGCGGAGTCGCTCGCGGCGATGCCGGGGGCGCCCGACCCCGCAGCCGCGCTCACCGCCGGGGTTTGCCTCGGCGAGCAGAACGCCCGCGCCACGACCTATCGAGCGGTGGTCGAGCAGGCCGAGCACGCGCTCCACCAGCGCTTCCGCCGGCTGGCGGCGGCGCTCGCCGCGTGCGCGCTCGACCACGACGATGACCTGAGCGCCGTGATCAACGCGATCGCGCTCAGCAGGGTCGATCACATCGACCGCGTGCTGGACGATCGCCTCGCGGCACGCATCGACGCGCTGCTCCGCGTGGGCGGGCGCTCGCCGTTCACGGCCGTCGCGCAACGCTTCCCGGAAGTCACGCTCGCCAACCTCGAAGCCGCCGTCGAGGAGTTCCGACGCGTCGCGCGCTGGGCGATCGACGCCTCGCCCGACGGTCGCGCGTCGCTCGGCGGCGTGCCGGCCGCGCCGGCGGACACGAACTAGCGGCCCGGCCGGCACCCCGCGGAGCGCTCCCGCGCTTGCGTCGAGAGCGGCCGCCGACACACGATGCGGCATGCCACTGATGAGCCGCTTCGCACAGTTCCGCCCGCGCGCACCTCGCACCGAGCCGGACGAGGTCCCCGCGCCCGCCCCGGAGGATGCGGGCCCCGCTCGCCCTCTGCTGGTCTGCGGGCTCGGGAACCCCGGCGCGGACTACGGCCAGACCCGGCACAACGTCGGCATGTGGTGCATCGGCGTGCTCGCGCAGCGCCACCACGTGGAGCTCAAGCGCGAGGGACGCGTGGACGCGGCGCGGCTGCAGGTGGGCGGCCGGACGCTCGGCATCGCGCGCTCGCGGACGATGTACAACGAGGCGGGCGGAGCGATCGTCGCGGAGATGAAGCGCCTCGGCGCGACGCCTGCGCAGCTCCTCGTGGTGTACGACGACCTGGACCTCCCGGTGGGGCGCGTGCGGATGCGGCTGCAGGGGAGCAGCGGCGGCAACAACGGCCTGAAGTCGCTGATCGCGGCGCTGGGCGGGAGCTGGGAGTTCCCCCGCATCCGCATCGGCATCGATCGCCCGTACGACGGCACGATCCCGGTCCGCGATCCCGATCGCGTGGCCGCGTGGGTGCTCGCGCGCCCCTTCCCCGCGCACCGCCGCATCCTCGACGCCGCCGTGGAACGCGTCGCCGATGCCGTAGAGCAGGCCGTCCAGTCCGGCTACGACGCGGCGATGAACGAGCTCAACCGCTGGGAGCCCCCGGCGTAACGCCTGCGAGCCCGCCCACGCGTGGCCCGCACGAAGCCGCGTGTCTACACTGGCTGCAGCCGGCACACCGTCACAGGGCCACCCCCCGCGGGCGGCCCCGTCTCGGGTTGCGCGGACATGAACCGACTCGTAATCCCGGGACGCCGAGGCAGGCATGGATCTCCAGCCGCTGCTGCCCGTGCTGCAGGCCGTCGATCCGCTGACGGAGGTCTTCGCACGCCTCGACGCGGGCGGCACGGTGCGCGTCGGCGTGCTCGACGCGGCCAAGCCGGCGACCGCGGCGCTCCTCTGGCGGCACGCGCGGCGCCCCCTGCTGTTCCTGGTACCGCGCGAGAACGACGCGCAGGCGGCGGCGGAGCAGCTGCGCGCGTGGGTGGGCGACGCGGCCGTGCTCTACCCGGCGCACCACGAGATCGCGTACACGCGGCAGGTTCCCGACGACGAGGTCGGCTGGCAGCGCATCAGCGCACTCGCTCGCATCGCGCTCGCGTCCTCCGGCGGCACGCCGCCGCTCGTGATCGCCTCGGCGGCGGCGGCCGCCCAGCACACGCTGCGTCCGGCCGACCTCGGTCGCGGACCCGGGCGCATCGCGCGCGGCGACCGCGTGGAGTTCGAGGGGCTGGCGGGCCGCCTGGTGGAGGCCGGCTACGAGGTGGTGCCGCTGGTGGAGGCCCCCGGGCAGGCGGCGCGGCGCGGCGGCCTGATCGATGTCTTCCCGCCCGGCCTCGACGCACCGGTGCGCATCGAGTTCTTCGGTCCCGAGGTGGAGTCGATCCGCACGTTCTCGATCGAGAGCCAGCGCACGATCGGCCAGCTGGACGAGGTGCGGATCGGACCGGCGAGCGAGTGGTTCCCCACGCGCGAGGAGATGGGGCGGCTCGCCTCGCTGCTGGAGAGCACCACGGACCGCACGGTGCAGGATGAGCTGCACCAGCTGCGCGCGGGGGTGCTTCCGTCGCCGGCGATGTTCGGCCCCCTGGCCGCCACCGCTACGATCATCGACCACCTGCGAGGCGACGCCGTGATCGTGCTCGACGAGCGCGAGGCGCTGGACGCCGCGCTCGCCGACCTGGACGAGCTCGTGTCGGAGCGGCGCAATGACCTCGTGCAGCGCGGCGAGCTGACCGCCGGCGCGCCGTTCCCGCACGAGCCGCAGGACGCGTGGCGCGCGGTGCTGGACACGCACGGACGCCGCGCCGAGCTCGGTCGCTGGGTCACCGGCGCGGAGGCGAGCGCGTTCCGCCTCCCCTTCCGCACCGCCGACGCGTACGCGGGCCGCCTGGTGGACGCGGCGAAGGACACGTACCGGCAGCAGCAGCGCGGCGATCGCATCGTCGTCGTCACGCAGCAGGCGCAACGCTACCGCGAGGTGCTGGCGGAGGCCGGCGTGGACGCGCCCGTCGTGGAGCACCTGGCTCTGCCCGTCCCCCGCAGGAGCGTCCAGCTGGTGCAGGGCGCGATGCCCGAGGGGTGGATTGTGCAGACCGACTCCGGCCCCGTGGCGCTGGTCACGGACCGCGAGCTCTTCGGCTTCGTGAAGCGGCGGCGCACGCTGCGACAGCGGACGAGCCACCGCTCGCGCTTCCTCGCCGAGGTGTCGCCAGGCGACTTCGTCGTGCACGCCGATCACGGCATCGCGCGCTTCGGCGGCATCGTGCGGCGCGAGGTGGACGGCGAGCAGCGCGACTACCTGGAGCTCCGGTACGCGGGCGACGACCGGCTGTACGTCCCCGTCGACCAGGTCGATCGCGTCAGCCGGTACAGCGGTCCGGCCGGCCACGCGCCGCGGCTGACGCGGCTCGGCACGCAGGAGTGGACGCGCGCGCGGCAACGCGTGCGCGGCGCCGTGCAGATCGTGGCGGCGGACCTTGTGCGGCTGTACGCCGCGCGGCAGCTCCTCCCCGGGCACGCGTACGGCCCGGACACGCCGTGGCAGCACGAGTTAGAGGAGTCCTTCCCGTACGAGGAGACCGAGGACCAGGTCGCGGCGATCGCGGCGGTGAAGGCGGACATGGAATCCAGCCGCCCGATGGACCGCGTGATCTGCGGCGACGTGGGCTTCGGCAAGACCGAGATCGCCGTGCGCGCGGCGTTCAAGGCGGTCCAGGACGGCTACCAGGTCGCCGTGCTCGTGCCCACCACCGTGCTGGCGCAGCAGCACCTCCGCACGTTCCGCGAGCGCCTCGCCGGGTTCCCCGTGACCGTCGACGTGATCTCGCGCTTCCGATCGGACAGCGAGGCGCGCGAGATCATGCAGCGCGCCCGGGCCGGCGAGATCGACATCCTGATCGGCACGCACCGCCTCCTCGATCCGTCGATGGAGTTCCAGAACCTCGGGCTCGTGATCATCGACGAGGAGCAGCGCTTCGGCGTCACGCACAAGGAGCGCCTGAAGCGCATGCGCCTGGAGGTGGACGTGCTCACGCTGTCCGCGACGCCGATCCCGCGCACGCTGCACATGGCCCTCACCGGGATCCGCGACATGTCGATGATCGAGACCGCGCCCGCCGGCCGGCAGCCGGTGCAGACGTTCGTGATGGAGACGGATGACGCCATCGTGCGCGAGGCAATCCTCCACGAGATCGAGCGCGGCGGACAGGTGTACCTGGTGCACAACCGCGTGCGCAGCATCGACGTCCTGGCCGATCACGTGCGGGAGCTCGTCCCCGAGGCGCGGGTGGCCGTGGGCCACGGCCAGATGCCGGAGTCCGTGCTGAAGGGCGTGATGGAGCGCTTCGCCGACGGCGAGTTCGACGTCCTCGTCTGCACGACGATCATCGAGTCGGGCATCGACATCCCGAACGCGAACACGCTGATCGTGGACCGCGCGGACATGCTCGGCCTCGCGCAGATGTACCAGCTGCGCGGGCGCGTGGGCCGCGGTGCGAACCAGGCGTACGCGTACCTCCTGCACCCGAAGCACCGCGTCCTGACCGAGGAGGCACAGCAGCGCCTCGCGACGATCTTCGAGGCGAGCGAGCTGGGCGCGGGCTTCCAGGTGGCACTGCGCGACCTGGAGATCCGCGGCGCGGGCAATCTCCTGGGCGCGGAGCAGAGCGGCAACATCGCCTCGGTCGGCTTCGACCTGTACACGGAGATGCTGGCCGAGGCCGTGGAGGAGCTGCGCGCGTCACACGAGCACCGTGCGCCGGAGGCGCTCCCCCACGAGACGCGCGACATCCTCCGCGCCGTCGTCATCGACCTGCCGGTGCCCGCGTACATCCCCGAGTCGTACGTCCCGGACATCGAGGGCCGCCTCGCCCTGTACCAGCGCGTCTCCGGCCTGCGTTCCACCGAAGACGTGGAGGCCCTGGCCCAGGAGACCGCCGACCGCTTCGGCCCCCTCCCGGAGGCGCTCGCGAACCTCCTCGCCCTGGTGCGGCTGAGGCTGGCGGGCGTGGCGGCGGGGATCGGCGCCGTCCGGATCGACGGCGCCGAGGTCCTGATCACCTCGGCGGGCCGCCCGTTCGGGGAGCGCGCGCTCCCGCGCCTGCCGGGGGGCGTGCGCGTCGGCCGCAACCAGATCCGCCTGGAGCAGGCCGCCCTCGGCCCGCACTGGCTCGCGGCCATCGAGGGACTGCTGACAATGCTCTCCGGCCAGCGCGCCGCAGTGCCGGCCTAGAGCCGTCCACCGGCCGCGCCCGTCTCGCCGCCCGGGGGACGCGCGGATATCGTGTGTGCATGGCGACGCGCATCCGGGCAGTCTGCTTCGACTTCGACGGCACGCTCGCGTACATGTCGCCTTCGCACTGGGCGCTGTACGCGGAGGCGGCGCGCGCGGCGGGCCTCGACGTCTCCGAGGCGGCGCTGTCCGCCGACACCACCGACCGCGCGTGGGAGCCGTGGACGACACCCCTCGGCGTCGCGCACCCGGAGGCGTCCGCGTCGCAGGAGGCGTTCCGCGCGCTGCGCGCCGGCCTCGCGATCGACCGCATCCGCACGGCGCTCCCCGATCCCGTGGATGCGCGCGTCGCGGACGGGCGCGCACTCCGCGAGGCCGGACGCCGTGCCGCGATCCTGGAGGAGGAGCCCGCGCGGTACGTCCTCTTCGACGAGACGCTTCCGGCGCTGCGCCGCCTCCGCGACGCCGGCATCGCCTCGATCGTGGTGTCGAACCACATCTGGATGCTCCCGGAGATCGTCGAATCCCTCACCGGCGGGCTCTGCGCGGGCGTGGTCACCAGCGCGCGGTGCGGGTACCGCAAGCCGCACCCCGAGATCTTCCGCGCGGCGCTGCGCCTCACCTCGGCGCGGCCGGATGACATCGTGATGGTGGGCGACAGCGTGAGCGCCGACGTGCGCGGGGCCGAGGACGCCGGGATGCACGCAGTGCTCATCGCCCGCGAGCGGGCCGCGCCCGCGCCGGATGGCGTCTGCGTGATTCACTCCCTGCTCCAGGTGCCACTGGAATGGCCGCCGGCATGACCGGCCCGGACACGAGCCCGCGCGTGAACGTCCAGCCCGTCGCGGAGCGCGACCGTGGGGCGTTCTTCGCGATGCTCCGCGAGTACATGGCCGAGATGGATCGCTACGACCCTGCCACGGCAGAGTCCCCGTACGACGTCGATCGCTACATCGCGGCGATGCTGGAGGACATGGAGGGGCGCGAGTTCCTCTGGCTGCTGCTGGACGGTGAGCGCGCCGGCATGGCGATCGTGCGCACGCTCCCGGACTTCCCCGACGACCGCCGCATGGTGGCGACGATCGGCGAGTTCTACGTCGCCCCCGCGTACCGCCGCCGGGGCGTGGGCGGGAGCGCCGTGCAGGCGATCCTGGACGACCACCGCCGGCGCGGGACGTACGAGGTGGAGGCGGGCATCCTGCGCGACAACTTCCTCGCGCGCGCGTTCTGGGCGCGCATGGGGTTCGAGCTGCGCTTCTACCAGACCGCCCGCCGCCCGTAGGCGTCCGCCGGGCACGCTGCGCCGCGCGGGTTCGTCCGGACGCCCTGCGGTACCATGGGCCGCGCAAACACCGCAGCGGGAGCCTCTCGACCACCTTGGCGGGATGGCGTGCTGCTTCTGGGGAGTCGATGTTGACGGCGAAGATCTGGGACGTGCACTGCCATTTCCCGCGGAACTGGGAGGCGCCGGAGAGCGCGGACCACGCGAGGGAGATCGATCTGCGCGCCGACGCCCTGCGCGCGGCGGGCGTGGTGAAGGCCTCGCTGCTGTGCGGCGGCCGCTTCGGCCTCGATTACGACGAGTCGCTGCCTTACGCCCGGCGGCACGAGGATCTCTTCCTCCCCTCCGCGATGATCGACCCGGAGGAGATCAGCCCCCACGAGGTGCGCCGCCTGCATGGCATCGGATACCGCGGCCTGAAGATGATCGGCGTGCGCCGCCCATACGACGACTACAAGTACTTCGGCGTGTACCAGGTCGCCGAGGAGCTGGACATGCCGATCCTCATGCACATGGGTGTCATCGGCGGCGGCGTGGACTACTCCATCACCCACCCGCGCCGCGACCCCCGCGCCGTCGAGTCGCTGGAGCGCATGCGCCAGCGCGGTCGCAACCAGGCGCGTGACGTCTCGGCGATCCGCATGCGCCCGTTCCACATGGACACGATCGCCAACAACTTCCCGTCCCTGAAGCTCATCGGCGCGCACATGGGCGGCACCGGCAACTACGACGAGGCGGCCTCGGTCACGCGCTGGCGGCACAACGTCTACCTCGACCTCTCCGGCGGCGACACCATCGAGCGGCACGCCGTGGAGCGCCGCCTGGTCGGCCATGAGATCGGCGTCGAGAAGATCACGTGGGGCTCCGACTGCGGCAACGACGAGATCCGCCAGCACGTCGCGAACCTGGAGCGGCTCTTCGACCAGGTCGGGCTCACGGAGGACCAGAAGCACCGCATCCGCTGGGCGAACGCAGCGGAGCTCTTCGGCCTCGAGCAACCCGTGCTGGCGCGAGAGTAGGCGAGTGAGCGAGCAGGACCCCTCGACCCCTCGCGAGGACGGGTCGCCCACGGGCGACCCGGACGCGCCGGGCACGCCCGCGCCCGGCGAGGTGGACCCGCCCGCGTGGACTTCGCCCGCGGCAAACGCGATCCCGCCCGTCGTCGACGGGCCGCTCGAGCGCGAGGCGGAGCGGGAGTCGCGCGGCGGGTGGTTCGGCCGGTTCCGCCGCGGGTCTCGCCATGACGCCGGGATGCCGGATGAGCCGTGGCAGTCACCGGGCGGCGCCGGATCACCCGACGAGGTGCCCCCGCCGACGCCCCGGGTTCCCCCCGCGCGCGACCCCGCCGCGGCCACAGCGCCCGCGGAGCCGGACCTCGACGAGACGGCGGCACCGACTCAGCCGCCGCGCGTGCCGGCGTGGCGCTTCGGCGCGCCGGGCAGCACCGAGTCACCCGTGCCCGCACCCGCGCCGTCGCTCCTCGATCCACCCGGCGGTGCGAGCGACGGCGAGGACCTGCCGCCCGAGGCACCGCCGCCTGAGGCACAGCCGGACGAGGAACCGCCGCCTGACGCACCGCCCGCCGACGAACCGCCGCTCCCGCCGCTCACTGCTGTCGCGGGCGAGATGCCGCTGCTGGAGCCCGAGCTCGAGACACCCGAGGAGCGGGCGGAGGAGGAGCGCGAGGCCCAGGAGATCCTCCGCGGCGGACCGTTCTCCCGCTTCGCGTGGCCCTCGCACCCGCGGTTCTGGAACGGCTACCTGGCCGTGCTCACCGGGATCGTGACGCTCAGCTTCCTGATGTTCGTCCTCGTCGAGCCGTCGCCCCGCTGGCTGCTGCTAATCGCGGCGGGAGCAGTCGTCGCGGGCATGGATGGCGTGCTCCGCGCGACGTGGCGCGCCTCCTTCGCCGGCGGCGAGGACACGACGCCATACCTCTTCCTCCCGGCGCTCTACGTCTTCGCCGCGCCACTGCTGATTGAGCACAACTTCACCGGGCACATCGTGCTGCTCTGGACGATCCTCGCGGGGGCCGGTTTTGGCGCGATCGCCGTCGCGGAGGTGCTCTCCGTGCGCACGGGCTCCCGCCTGTACCCGTACGCGCGCATGGTCACCAGCGGCGCCGCGTACTTCAGCGCCTTCTCGCTGCTGGCGATGACCACCGTCCTGCACCTCGGCCTGCTGCCGGCGGTGGTGGCCGCCTGGCTCATCGGCACCATGCTCGCCATCGAGATCGTGCGCGAGGGCGAGGTGGACCCGGTGGAGACGACCGTCTTCGCCGCCCTCGCGGGGCTCGTGGTCGCGCAGGTGCGGTGGCTGCTCTTCTTCCTGCCGATCGATGGCTACCTGGCGGGCCTCGCGCTGGTCCTGGTCTTCTACCTCGTCACGGGTGTGCTGCACTCGTACGTGCTGCGGCAGCTCACCGGCATGATCGCAGCGGAGTACGCCGCAGTGACGGCGATCGGGGTGGCGCTAGTAGTCGCCGCGCGAGCGGCGGGTCTCGCCTAGCCGGGGCTTCTGGTAGCATCACCATCACGGTCGGGGAGTGGCGCAGTCTGGCAGCGCACCAGTCTGGGGGACTGGGGGTCGTGGGTTCAAATCCCGCCTCCCCGACCATCTCGCACACCACTGAGATCGAGGCGTGACGCCTCGGTCTCTCGCGTTTCGGGCGAGGGGCGGGGCCGCTACTCGCGGACGAGGAGCACGGCGCTTCACGATCATCCCTTCCGCCGGATCATCGCCGTCGAGACCGGGGCACGGGACTACCTTGA
>Ga0172380_10009213_pt1 | contig 10572 bp, 15 predicted proteins | sample Leawe162metaG_FD_119747 | JGI IMG/M metagenome (GOLD analysis project Ga0172380, IMG submission 119747) | Leachate microbial communities from a municipal landfill in Southern Ontario, Canada - Leachate well 162 metaG | ecosystem: Engineered > Solid waste > Landfill > Unclassified | place...
AGTTCAAGGTTACCGCTGGCCGTTAACAGAGGATTATTTATCTGGTCCCCCAAGGCCAGGACCGTTTCGGTGATCGCCGCCAGGCGGCTCTTTTCAATCAGCTCCCGCTGCATGCTCAATATTTTCTGGTTATCGTCGATCAACTTAATGATCACAGAAACCAGCATCTTGCGCCCCACGATGATACCCATGGTAAAAACCCCGATCGTAGCGGCAGTGATGTAGCCGGCCTGGCCGGAGAAAGCCTCAAAAGAGGAAATCTTGACTGCGATCAGGTAAATAAAGACCAAAAGCGGTATGATGCCCGTCAAGCTTATCAAACGGTTAAAATCACTCCGGACCTTGCCGGTAAACTGTTTAATCTCCATGGAAATTCCTCCGGATAATCGCCAAACTGATAAAATAACTTACCGTTCCCAGGAATATACCAATGATTAGATAACCGAGCGCCACCGGCAGGATTACTTCAATTACGGAAAGCTTGAATAAATTAGTCCAGGTAAAATCATGAAATAAGCTCCGCACCTGATACTGTACATTCCGCCAGTCCGTGTTCAGTATAACAGAACCGACTTTTATTGCCAAGACAAAAGTTATAATCGATAGCCAGGTATTAGTAAGCAACCCCCCCAGGAAAGCCGCGGCACGATTAGCTTTAAAGATAAAAGCCAGGAATAAAGCTGCTGCCGGGCCGGTCCCGGGTAAAAAACCCGCGAATACCCCTAAAGCCACTCCCAGTGAAATTTTTTGCGGAGTGTCGTTGATCTTAACCAGTTTATCGATCAAATACCTGCCGCTTCGCGTTAATACATTTTTTCCAAACATCTTTTATCTAGGCCTGATATACACCCCGGCAAACCTCTCCTGCCCGTAGGATTCCTGGACCCAACCGTTAAGCAAGCCGTATTCCTCCAGGATATCCCGGGCCTGCCGGTATTCCTCTTTCCTTAAGCGGCGGTTTATTTCCGGATGATCCCCCGCCAGGTAATAAGGCAGATACTGGCTCATCAGGCTGACATAAGTATCCGCGGAAATCTCCTCGGCGATAAAACGCATTACCTCCGCGGTACGGCTAACTCCTCCGGGGAGCACCAGGTGCCTGACGATCAGCCCCTTGCGGATCAAGCCTTCCTCATCGAACTGCGCGACTCCCACCTGCCGCTGCATCTCCTTAAGCGCTGCGCGGTTAAACTCCACATAATCCGGAGCCTTGGAAATTTTACCCGCAGCCGAGTCGTCGCCATAGCGGCTGTCCGCCAAATAGATATCGACAATACCATCAAGCAGCCTGATCACTTCAGGGGTCTCATATCCGCTGGTGTTGTAAACCAGGGGAATTTTTAATCCTCCCTGCACGGCAAGCTGGAGGCTCCTTAATATCTGGGGCAGAAAATGCGTAGGAGTGACTAAATTGATGTTATGGCACCCCAGCTTTTGCAGCTGAAGCATTACCTGCGCCAGCTGATTAGCCCCGTATCTCCTGCCTTTACCCAGCTGACTGAATTCATAATTCTGACAATAGGCGCAGGACATATTACAGCGGCTGAAAAATATCGTGCCGCTTCCTTTTGTGCCGGAAACCGGAGGTTCCTCCCCGCGGTGAACCATATAACTGAAAATTTCCGGGAGAACGCCGCTCTTGCAAAAACCGCGCCTGCCTTTCAAGCGGTCAACCTTGCAACTGCGGGGGCAGATCTCACAGGAGGACAAAGACAAGAATAACTCCCTGGCAATTATCTCCAGCTTTCCGCTATGATAAGAACCAAGGTATCCCGGATAGTCCGACATTAAGGTATATAAGATACTCTGATACGGTTAAAAATATCGATATACTCCTTGCGGCGGTAATCCGGATAGGCCCATTCATTGGGCAGAAAAGAATTTCCTTTAAATGAAAGGGTGATCTCGGCGAAAATACCCTTACCCACAAATATCCGGTGCGCATAATCCTTAGTCGTCGCCAGCACCACCTTAGCCGCGTCAAGATAACCGGGATCAATATTGATCCGCCTGGACTTCCCATCCGAAAATCTCTTCTCCAGGCGGTTAGTATAAAGCTTGATCCGGGATAGATCCTGGATAGGTATAAGCCTTGAAAAACTGGCAAATCTTCTTTTCAGGGGTTTTCCCATCTCTTTTTCGTAATAATCCGTGCAGTCAAAAGCCATTTCTTCTGACAAAAAATCCATCCGGCCGAAACTCTCCTTAAGCCTCCGGCTGGCCTTTACAAAAACAGCCTCATCTTTATAGATGAAGCCGATTATTAATTTTACCCTGAAAATACGGCGCCGGATCCTGCTCAATTTAGGATTAAGGAAGAAACTGGCTGATATACCGCGCGATCTTTTTACGCTGATCCTGGCGCATCTGGTTAAAAAATATCGCCAGGTTGAATCCGCCCTTCGCCTCGTCTTCGGTCCTCACCACTACCCCTTTACACTCCACAATCGTATTCTTTCCTGCCTGATCGCGATCCGGCAGGCTTAACTTTACGGAAATCTTGGTGAAAGGCGGCATATATCTGTCCAGATGACAGTAAGCCCCCACACTGCTGATATTATGGGAAACGGTAGAAAAATCATAACCGTTAACCGCCAGGTTCAGGGGTAACTTATGCGCCAGGCGGGGATGCAGCCGGCGCTCTTTGCCGTTCTCGGTCATTTCGTTTCTTCCGTTTTGGACTTATTAATAAATGCGCGCCAGCATTTCTTGCTGCAATAAAACTTGCCGTCGCGGTAATAACGTTTTAGCTTCTTGATCAATTTATTGCAAGCCAGACAATTAGTCTGTTTTTCCACAACAGGTTTTGCCTCGCCTTCCGCCGCACCTTCTTTTACTTCTTTAGCTGCCATGAGATTTTCCTTTCCTTCGTCTAAAATTTGACGTTTTGCATATTGATAAAATCGTTCAGATAACCGCGCTGCCGGATGTCGAACTCTACAAACTCTATCCCGGTCTGGCTGCGATGAGAATGCGCCAACGGTATCGACCAGGCTACTTTTCCTACCGGTTTCAAAACCCGGTTCAAGACGTTTATTTCAAGCATGAGCAGGGTTGAGGCGGGGATAAACTCTTCATTGGTCAGCCGTAATCCGCCGCAGCTGATATCTCTGCTGATACCGCTGTCAAAAACAGGCTTCCCCCTCAGCTGATAACGCACCTTGGAGTGAAACGGCAACCTGGGGAAACAACGATTTTCCCTCTGCTGTTGTCCGGACATTAGGCAAAATATATCATATATTACCAAGGATGTCAATACTTTACAAAATCCCGGCTTTTGTTATAATATCAGCAGCGTCCCCATCCGGCAGAATAAAATAACCGAGAGAAAAAATGTACTGTAGATACTACGGGTTCAAAGAACAGCCTTTCAACGTAACAAGCGACCCCGCTTTTTTCTTTTTAAGCAAAAAGCATAAAGAGGCGCTTGCCCATTTGGTTTACGGGGTATCTCAAAGAAAAGGGATCATCGTTCTTACCGGAGAGATCGGCACCGGAAAAACAACGATCTGCCGCTTTTTCCTCAGCCGGGCCGCCAAAAACATAAAAACCGCTTTCATCCTTAATCCCGCCCTTTCAGCAGACCAGCTTCTGGAATCCATTATCAAGGATTTCGGAATCCGGGCGGGCGACAAGACCAAGCTCGGGATGATCGGTCGGCTGAACAAATTCCTTTTACGCCAATCCGCTTCCGGGAACAACCTGGCCTTGATTATCGACGAAGCTCAAAACCTGACCCCCGCTTTACTGGAAGAGATCCGCCTGCTTTCAAACCTGGAAACGGAAAAAGAAAAACTCCTGCAGGTGGTCCTGGTGGGGCAGCCGGAATTAAAAGACCGCCTCCGGATGCACGGACTACGGCAGCTTAAGCAAAGAGTGATGGTAAAATACCATATCCTGCCGTTGGATACCGATGAAATCAAAGACTATATCGGCTACCGCCTGACGGTAGCTTCTGCCGGATACAGGATAAAAAACCCGCAAAAACCGGCGGTGGATTTTGAAGACCAGGCAATCCTCGAAATCAGCCGTTTCTCTTCCGGCACGCCCCGCCTGATCAATATGATCTGCGACCGGGCGCTTTTAGCCGGGTTTGTGGCGGAAACGAAACATATCGGCCCGGAAATCATTAAAAGGTGCGCGGAAGAATTAGCCTGCTCCCCCGGAGGAACTGCATGAGCATCATTAATGAAGCGTTAAAAAAAACCGAGCGCAGCCTCCATAAAAACATCCTCACGGAAAAACCCGGGTCAAAAAAACCCAGCCTCCCGCTGCTTGTTTTACTGGCATTTCTACTGATCGTCTGGACGGCAAAATTTATTATCACGCCGAAGAAAAACAGGGCCGTTCCCGGACCCGGCAATACCCAACCCGCCCCCCTTCCTAAACCGCCGGAGGAAATCCCGGATGATAAACCGGCGCTGCCGAAAATCCCGGAGCCGGATATTCAGAAGTTCATCCTCAACGGTATTTTCTTTTCGGACCGCGACGCCTACGCCCTGATCAATAACCGGATAGTAAAGAATAATTCCGAAATTGACGGCGCCCGGATAATCTCGATAAACGAAAAAAACGTGGAATTAGATCACAAAGGAAAGAAAATTACGGTATCGCTGCTCCCGTAGACTAAGAAATACTGCGGATTGATTCTTTAATAAGGTCCAACGCGATATTATTCACAACCTCCGGCTTGCCGATCTTTTTGATAAGCACAAACCTGTTTTTGCCCCCGGAAAATTTTTTATCGTGGTAATGCGCGCGGACCACTTTATCCAGCGCTATCTTTTTCATCTTGACCGGCAGGCCGTAAAGCTTGATGAGTTCCCGGATACGCCGCCCTTCTCCCTCCGAAAGCATTCCCAGCAGCATACTCAACTTTACCGCAGCGGACATCCCCAGAGCTACCGCCTGCCCGTGGTTATACCCCCGGTACCCCGAGGAAACTTCAATCGCATGGCCGATGGTGTGGCCGAAATTAAGGATATTCCGGATCCCGAGAAGATCCTTTTCGTCCCGGCTGACGATATCGGACTTTACCCTGCTGCAGAAATAAATAATCGATTCCAGGGTCTTGCGGTCGCCCCGCATCACCTTGCGGTATCTTTCCTCCAAAAAGCTGAAAAACCGAAGATCTTTAATCACCGCGTATTTGATTACCTCCGCCATACCGCAGCTAAACTGTTTCCGATCCAGGGTTTTTAAAAAATCGGTCTCACTGAAAACAAGCAGCGGCTGGTAAAAGGCCCCTACCATATTCTTAGCCGAATCCAGGTCCAACGCGGTCTTGCCGCCGATTGCCGAATCCACCTGGGCAAGCAGGGTTGTAGGAACCTGAAAGTATTTTATCCCCCGTTTATAAACCGAGGCGACAAAACCGGAAAGATCGCCGATTACTCCCCCTCCGAAAGCGATAATAAAAACACTTCGCTTACGGTCAAATTCGGCAAGATCCCTGATAACCGAACCGGCGGTCTCCAGGGATTTACTCCTTTCGCTGTCGGCGACAAGTTTAAAACGGTAATTAAAACCGCTTTGGGATAAGGTTTGGATAATTCTTTGTCCGTATTTTTTTTTCAACAAAGCATTAGTCACGATAAAAGCGTCCGTGCCCGGACGCAGTGTTTCCAGGTACCGGCCGAAACGGTTAAAAATCCCCCCTCCGATCAATATGCGGTATGAACGTTTACCCAGTTCCACCTTTACCCTGCGCATCAGCTCACCCCCATCAAACGGATAACAAATCCTACCAGCGGCCAAAGCAAGCGGTCAAAAATACCCAACCAGATGAAAATAAAAAGTATAATAAATCCGTACCGCTCAAGGCCGGCATATTGCTCCGCCAGGGCTTGAGGCAAAACCCCCATCAAGACCCTCGAACCGTCAAGAGGAGGAACGGGAATCAGGTTAAAAATAGCCAAGACCACATTAATCGTAAGCAAACTAAACAAAAGATGGGAGCCTAAACCGTAAGCCGGGATAAATTTTAAAATCAGCGAAATAAAAAAGGCTAAAAGAAGGTTGGCAAAAGGACCCGCGAGGCCGATCCAGACCATGTCGCGCCTGGGATTCTTCAAGCTCCAGTAATTCACGGGGACCGGTTTGGCGGCGCCAAAAATAAAACTGCCGGATGAAAAAATAAAAAGCATCAGCGGAAAAATAAAGGTCCAAAACGGATCGATATGCGCCAGAGGGTTCAAAGTCAGGCGGCCGCTTAACCTGGCGGTAGAATCTCCCAGACGGTAGGCCACCAGCCCGTGCGCAAATTCATGCACCGTCATCGCCACCAGCAAAAGCGCGAAAGAAACCAGAAAAGAAAGTATCAACACTGAAAAATTCATCCTGTCTCCGTTTTCGAAAAAGCTTTAATCCGTATCTTCGATAATATCAACCTTCAGCAGCGGGATAGCACTCTTTTCCTGCCCGCTGGTTAATTTCCCCGTAACCCTGACTTTATGGTAATTCAAGCGGTTCAGGCCCCGCCGGTCCCCGCAAAGCAAGTAAACCTTTCCGGCGGAAGTAACCAGTTTATGCGTCGCCTTACGCCAAAGAACTACGCCGTAAGGGACAACTCTGCCCTCAACAACTGTTTGGCCTTCCGGCTGCGGGGACGTTACGTCCGGTGCCGGGGCGCGAGGCGCATCCGGTGCCGGGGCGGGAGATAAATCTTCTTTTTTCTCCGGCGGCTCTTCCCTGCGCACCAGGAATTTCTTATTAATCCAACCGTAGCTCCGGTAGATCGGCTCGATGCGGTACCAATCCCCTTCTTCGGAAACAACATTTACCACTAAAAGATTATCCGCCTTCCCGAGTATCCAGGAAGATTTATCCGGCTTCAGCCGGACATTTAACCTTTCGGCTTTAACCGTTGCGCTAAGGCACCTTCCCGGATGCACGTCAAGGTCGGAAGCGATATTGTTGCATTCCAAAAATTCTTTTTTTAAATAGGACGGTGCTTCTTTGGGCAGGCGGACTTTATACCAATCATAAGCTTCCTTGACAACTTCCAGCAAATCTCCTTTACTTAAAACACAAATAACCTCCGAACTGACAGTAGCGTCGGTCCGGAGGTTAACGCCCGCGGCAGTAACCTCACCCGTAAATATCACGGGTTCCGCGGCAAGAACTGCCGCCGGAATAGCCAGCGCCGCCAGGATAAAAATATTCCTAAGCGTGGAATAAAGCGCCCTGCCGCGCTTCATCAGGCCTTGGCGGCTTTAGAAGCGGGTGCCTTTGCGTCCTTGGCTCCCGCGGCGGCGCCTGCAGCCGAAGCTGCCCCTTCGGCAGTAGCGGCCTTCTCAACTTTTTCCTTCTTAATCTTGATCTTTACAGTCTTGATCTTGGGCAGGCCATAAACCGCATCGCCTTCCTTCCAGGAGTTTTTTTCCTGCATCTGCCTGATACGCTCGATACGCTTTAATACCGAACGCGTCTTTTTTTCTTTCTCCGAAATAGTTAATGAAGGGTGTATCGACATTTTATAACCTCCTTATGCGGCAACCGGCGTAGGTTCTCTGCAATTGAATAAGCAAAGGTTGCGCGCTATCTTGATTGGAAAATTTGCCTACGCACAAAATAATATAATCCCCTTTCGAAAAAAGCAGGGGGTTTAACCCGTCTCTTAACAACATCTGCGCCTCTTTTAACGCCAGGTGTTTGTCCCGGAAAGAAGCGACCTGGATAGTATATCCGGCGGTCCGGATCCCGGCTTCGGTTTTTCCCGGGGCCCCTCTTCTTCCTTTTTCCACACCCAGAGAAAAAGAAATAATACCGGTCAAAACCAGCCCCATAATCAGAAGCATAGCCTTTTCGTAACCCCGCACCTTAAAAAAAAGCGGGTTTACGGAGAAATTCTTACGGGGGCGGAAACGTTCGTCATTCGAAGAAAAAAGCTCCTCTTGTGTGTATCCTTGTTTTTCCGGCATAAATATTCCAGCTTCTAGGCGTCCTGGTGCAAATAAATCTTTTTATTGAATTTTTTTATTACCGTTAAAAAAGCCTCGACAATCTTGGGGTCAAACTGAGTGCCGCTTTTTCTTTTTATCTCCTTAATCGCCGAAGAGATATCCATCCTCTGGCGGTAGGGGCGGCCGTAAACCATCGCCTCAAAAGCATCGGCTACCGACATAATCCTGGCCCCCAGCGGGATCTGCCCGCCTTTAAGCTGAGAAGGATACCCCGTCCCGTTATATTTTTCGTGGTGGTACATAATAATCGGGATTGCGGGGCGTAAAACCTGCAGCGGCCTCAAAATCTGGGCGCCTTTTACCGGGTGTTTTTTGATAATATCGTATTCGGCGTCCGTAAGCTTCGTAGTCTTGGTAAGGATCGCCGCCGGAATATCAACCTTGCCCGCGTCATGCAGCAGGCTGGCATATTTAAGGCTCTGAAGCTGTTTTTCATTCAAATGCACCTCGGCGCCCAAAGCGCATACCAGCTTACTGAAATGGGGAGAATGCGTATACTCCCGGGAAACTCTGGTATCCAGGAACTTCACCAGGGATTTAATGCTGCCGACGACAATCCTTTGCTGTTCTTCGTAAAGCTGCATGTTCTTGATCCCGACCACCGCCTGTTCGGACATTGTCATCAGCATCTCCTGATCGAAGATGTCAAAAGGCGCTCCGGAAGGATTACGCCTGATAATCACAAAACCCATAGTGTCCTCGGAAATCAACGGGACCCCCAAAAGGTTGCCCTTCCTGAACGCCGAAGAGGTCCGGATGATCTTCTCTTCCACTCTCCCGTATATCCTTGCCCTTTTATAAAGAACGGTCTTCTTATTATCCTTAATAGTGCACTTGGCCAGCGAATATTTCTTATCGAGGTCTAAAAGAACGACCTGACAGTATTGCGCGTTAAAAAACTGACAAAAAAGACGGCCCATCCTGCTGATCAATTCGTGCACTTCATAAGTGGAATTGAGCAGGCGGTAAATACTATGCACCGCCGAAATCAGGAACCTATACTTTTTCGTAGGGGTTGAATAATTTTTTATATTCATCTAAAGCGTACCGGTCGGTCATCCCGGCAATATAATCACACACCACCCGCCGCACTCCCATCCGGGGAATCTTCAATTGTATTTCAGAAGGCAGCTGCGCGGGACGCTCGGCGTATTCACAAAACAATTCGCGGATAAAACGCTTCGCTTTAATGCTCATGCGTTCCACCCGGTAATGATGGTAAAGTTTTTCCCAAAGGAACTTCCGCAGCGGATTCCTTAACTGCTTTACCTTGGCGCTGAAATCCACGATCTTGGAACGCGCGTTATAGACATCCGCGGGGTTTTTAATTTTAAGCCGCGCGATCTCCGAACGCGTGTGCATAATAAGATCGGTTACCTGCAGATTGATTAGACCTCGAATAATCAGGTATTTCCTGCAATTAGAACTGATTTTAGCATAATTCCGGTCGATCGTGCTATTTATTTTTCCCCAGATCTCAAGATCTTCCAGGTCGCTTTCCTTAATCAACCCGGAAGTCAGGCCGTCGTCAAGATCATGATTATCATACGCGATCTCATCCGACATATCAACGATCTGGGTTTCCAGCGAAGGTTTTTTCCTGGGATTGAATTCCTTGATTGCCACCGCGGTATCAAAAACCGAAGAATGCTTAACAATCCCCTCCCTCACCTCCCAGGTCAGGTTTAGCCCCGGAAAATCCGGATAACGCTCTTCCAGCAAATCTACCACCCTTAACCCCTGCAGGTTATGGTTAAATCCTCCTTCGGAAGACATTAAATCGTTAAGCACCTCTTCGCCGGAATGGCCGAAAGGAGTATGTCCCAGATCATGCGCCAGCGCGATTGCCTCGGTAAGATCCATGTTAAGATTTAAAGCGCAGGCGATCGTCCGGGCAATCTGCGAGACTTCAATGCTGTGTGTCAGGCGGGTGCGGTAATAATCCCCTTCATGATTCACAAAAACCTGGGTTTTATACTCCAGTCTCCTGAAAGCCGCCGAATGAATAATCCGGTCCCTGTCGCGCTGATAACAGGAACGGTAAAGATGCTCCTTTTCCGCATAAATACGCCCGCGCGAAGCGGAGCTTTTCATCGCGTAAGGCGCAAGGAATTTATCTTCAAATTCAACGGTTCTGTTTATCGGCATCCTTCAAAAGCCCCGCTAATTCGCGTAATGACTGCGAAATTACCTTATTCCCTGAAAGAACCGGCATAAAATTCGTATCCCCTGCCCAACGCGGAACCACATGCAAATGCAGGTGACCGGTAATCCCCGCTCCCGCCTGGGCGCCCAGATTGAAACCGATATTATAACCCTGGGGTGCCAGAACCTTGCGCAGCAATTTTTTGGCCCGCTTCAAAGAATGAAAAATATCCAGCATCTCATCGTCGCTCAAAAAGTCCGGATCCGCAACGTGGCGCAAAGGCGCGATCAAAAGATGCCCGTTGTTATAAGGATAAATATTCAAGAGGCAGACGGTATTCCTGGATTTAAAGATCACCTGTCCGCCGCCCTTGCTGCGCTTGGCGCGGCAAAAGATGCAGCCGGAAGGCTTTTTCTTAGATCTCAGATAATTAATCCGCCACGGAGCCCAGAGCCTGTCCAT
>Ga0172380_10009214_pt1 | contig 10572 bp, 12 predicted proteins | sample Leawe162metaG_FD_119747 | JGI IMG/M metagenome (GOLD analysis project Ga0172380, IMG submission 119747) | Leachate microbial communities from a municipal landfill in Southern Ontario, Canada - Leachate well 162 metaG | ecosystem: Engineered > Solid waste > Landfill > Unclassified | place...
CAGCTGGTGAAAAATTTGCCGAAGCAGATTTAATTGGAATTCCTTACAGAGTTGTTGTTTCAGAAAAAACTTTAGCAAAAAAATCAGTTGAATTAAAAGAGCGCGCAAAGAGTGAAGCAAAATTAGTTAAAATAAAAGATTTACCGAAACTTCTTAAAAATGCTTAAAAAGTTATTTTCGTTGTTATCGATTGATATGGCAATTGACCTTGGCACGGCCAATTCTTTGGTTTATGTAAAGGACAGAGGAATAATTATTAACGAGCCGTCAGTAGTTGCTGTAAACAACAAAACAGGACAGATTTTAGCCATTGGCGAAGAAGCCAAAAAAATGGTTGGTAAAACTCCTTCATATATATCTGCAACAAGGCCCTTGGTTAATGGGGTTATTTCAGACTTTGAGGTGACCGAACAAATGCTAAAGTACTTTATTGAAAAGGCCGCAACTTCTAGCAAGAGATTGTTTGGTTTGGCATCTTTTCCAAGAGTTATTATTGGCATTCCATGTGGTGTAACAGAAGTGGAAAGAAAAGCAGTCAGGGACGCAGCAAAAAACGCTGGAGCCAGAACAGTATTTTTGATTGAAGAACCTTTAGCGTCGGCAATCGGTGCAAAGCTGCCAATTCAGGAAGCTGGCGGAAACTTTGTTGTTGATATTGGAGGTGGTACAACAGAGGTGGCTGTAATTTCTTTGGGCGGCATAGTTGCTTTTAGAAGCTTAAGAATTGCCGGAGATAAGCTAAACGATGACATTATTCAGTTTGCGCAAAAAGAATACAAACTTTTAATTGGTGAAAAAACAGCCGAACAAATAAAAATAAACATTGGTTCTGCAATGCCTTTGAAAGAAAAGAAAGAAATGCCAATGAGAGGCAGAAATTTGGTGACAGGTTTGCCAGAAGAGGTGATTATTTTCAATGACGACGTACAAAGAGCTTTAGACAGGTCTGTAAAACAGATTATTGCAGCTATTAAGACAACAATAGAAGAAACTCCTCCAGAATTGTTGGCCGACGTTATGACAAATGGAATTTATTTAGCCGGCGGAGGTTCATTGTTGCGCGGATTAGATGTTTTAATTGCTAGAGAAACCAAAATGCCATGCAAGATAATTGATGATCCATTAACAGCAGTTGTGCGTGGCGCTGGCATGGCCCTAGAAAATATTGAGACCTTAGCCGACGTGATGTCTAAAGACGAAGACGGTGACGTCCCATACTAAATATCATATAATCTAATAATGATATCTAAAGAGGAGGTTGAGCGTTTAGCGAAATTGGCGAGATTGGAATTAACCGGGCAGGAAGTGGAAAAAATGCAGAAAGATTTGTCTGCAATTTTAGATTATTTTAATTTGCTAAAAAAAGCCCCCCCACTTCGCCGAGGCTCCGCGGGGCAAGCCCCTAAGATTACTAGCGGTAATTTACGAAAAGACGAAGTGGCTTCAAATAACGACTTATCAGAAAAAATAATTACTGCGGCTCCAGATAAAAAAGAAGGCTATATAAAAGTTAAGACAATACTCTAGCTTTCGGCTTATAGCTTTCAGCTTTCAGAACGAAGCGAAAAAGCTAATTAAGCTAATTAAGCTAATTAAGCTAAAAGTTTTATGGATCTAACTCAGCTAACAATTCGTGAGGCACACGAGGGACTAAAGACTAGAAAATTTTCCAGCAAAGAACTGACGCTGGCGTATTTAGCAAATATAAAAAAGCTAGATAAAGAAATCCACGCATATTTATCTATTGATGAAAACGGCGCTCTGGCCCAGGCGATTCGAGCCGATGAAAAAATAAATTCCGGCACAGAGATTAGTATGTTGTGTGGTATTCCTTGTGCAATAAAAGATGCAATTTTGGTGGAAGGATTAAAATGTACAGCTGGCTCTAAAATCTTGGAAAATTATGTTGCCCCGTACGACGCTACTGTTATAAAAAGATTAAAGGAGCAGGGCGCTGTTATTCTTGGGAAAACAAACACCGACGAGTTTACAATGGGTTCTTCAACTGAAAACTCAGCTTTTGGCGTTACAAAAAATCCACACGACCTTACAAGAGTTTCTGGTGGCAGTTCTGGCGGGTCAGCCGCAGCTGTGGCAGCAAATATGGCTTGCTACGCACTAGGATCAGATACAGGAGGCTCTATTAGGCAGCCGGCATCATTCTGTGGAGTTGTAGGATTATGCCCAACATATGGCTCTGTGTCGCGCTATGGATTAATTGCGCATGCTTCGTCGCTAGACCAAATTGGACCGTTTGCTAAAACCGTTGAAGATGCAGAAATTGTTATGAAAGCAATTTCTGGCAAAGATAAAATGGACGCAACCAGCACAGATTACAAGTTCCAAGTTACAAGTTCCAAGTTACAAGGACTACGGATTGGCGTGCCAAAAGAATATTTTGCAAAAGGGCTAGACAAAGATGTTGAAAAAATAATTAGAGACGCCATTGCCAAAGCAGAAAAGCAGGGAGCTAAAATAATTAATGTGAGTTTGCCAAGCTCCGACTATGCGCTTGCTTGCTACTACATAATTGGTGCATCTGAAATATCAGCCAACCTGGCCAGGTTTGACGGCATAAAATATGGCTTGTCTGAAGCTAGTGAAGATTTGCTTGGAGTGTATTTAAAAAGCAGGGGACATGGTTTGGGAGCAGAACCAAAAAGAAGAATAATTATTGGAACATATTGCTTGTCTTCTGGATACTACGACGCTTACTACAATAAGGCACAGGAGGTGAGGGAATTGATACGACAAGATTTTGCTAAAGCCTTTAAAAAGGTAGACTTGTTGTTTTGTCCGGTTTCGCCATTTCCAGCATTTAAAATTGGTGAAAAAGCCGATGACCCCATGACTATGTATTTAGCAGACATTTATACGATTTCCTCAAAGTTAGCTGGGTTGCCAGGATTGTCTTTGCCAGTTGGAAAAGTGGGGAAGTTACCAGTAGGGTTACAGATTATTGGGGACCATTTTCAGGAAAACAGAATCCTGGCCTGCGCTAAACAGCTTGAAAACAACTAGAATTTCTGATAGAATCTGTAAATACGGGCGCGTAGTTCAGTGGTAGAACGCTGTCCTGATAAGACAGAGGTCGAAGGTCCGATTCCTTCCGCGCCCACATTATGCACGCTTTTAGGAGCGTGTTTTAGTTTAAGCACATCTATTGACAACAAGTCTTAATAGTGGTATAATTAATATATAGGGTAAAAGAAGAAAACAGCACATTCAACATCCCGAAAGGGCGGCCTCGTCATGGTGGCCGAATCTCCAGAAGGAGAATGCCATGAAACGATTTGCGTGCAGAGTTGATGGTCTGGACACGATGTATGTCGTGGCCAACAACAAGGGCCAGGCACGGCAGAAGCTCGGCCGCCGGCTGATGAACACCGACAAGTTCCACGGCGAAGTCCGGAGTATAACAGAAGCCGGGACGTGGGAGGACACGGTGGAGAAGATGCTCGGTGGCAAGTAGCCGCCAAGGAGTTCGAGGGTACTCCGGCGAAAGCTAAAAACCCTTTTTTTATTGCAAAAATTTGCAGCAGTGTCTACTAGATTACACGGTCGTGGATTTTAGTAGACTGCATTTTCAGAAAGGATTTGCGTTGAATTTTATTTTCTGTTATCATAATAAAAACAACTTAATAAATTATCAAGAGAGCAGGATAGGGAATTGGCCCGCTTTGATCCTGCCAGCAACTTGGTCCGCTTAGCGGAATAAAGTGCTAACTCCAACCCATAAGGGAAGATAAATTTGCGACTCTTTCTTTGTGAAGGAGTTTTTAGTTTTAAGAGGCTGATATAATAAAATGTTTATACCAAAAACATATACCGTAGAAAGCGTTACGTCGGGGCATCCAGATAAAGTTTGCGACCAAATTTCTGATGCAGTTTTAGATGCTTGTTTGGCTCAAGACCCAACTTCTAGAGTTGCCATAGAATCTTTTGGTGGTCATGGCTTGGTTGTTGTTGGAGGCGAAGTAACAACAAATGCCAAAGTAAATTACAAAGAAATTGCTGAAAAAGTTTACAAAAATATTGGATACGACCAAAAACTGACATTTATGATAAATGTTTGCCAGCAGTCACCAGATATTGCGCAAGGAGTTGATACCGGCGGAGCAGGGGACCAGGGCATAATGTATGGTTATGCCACAGATGAAACTCCAGAATACTTACCGCTAGCTATTGTTAAAGTTCACGCGCTAGCTAAGGGACTAGAAGATTTAAGAAAAAAAGGCGAAATAATATGGATAAAGCCTGATGGTAAAACACAAATTACGGTTTTGGATGGAAAAATAAAAACAATTTTGGTTAGCACGCAACACGACGCAAATGTGTCGCACGAAGAAATAAAAAATGTTTTAACTGAAAAATTAGTTAAGCCAATTATTGGTGACGTTTCCGATATTGAAATATTAGTTAACCCAACTGGTCGTTTCGTGCAAGGTGGATTTGAGGCTGATACTGGTTTGACTGGTAGGAAAATAATGGTTGATACATATTGCGGACTTATTTCGCATGGTGGTGGAGCTTTCTCGGGCAAAGACCCGACAAAAGTGGACAGGTCAGCCGCCTATATGGCAAGATTTGTGGCTAAAAACTTAGTTGCCAACGGATTTGCAAAACAGTGTTTAGTTTCTGTGGCTTACGCAATTGGTAAGGCAGAGCCTTTAATGGTGAGCGCCGTAAACGAAAAAGGGGAAAACCTGGCCGAAGTAGTCAGTAAAAATTTCGATTTTAAGCCAAAGGCAATAATTGAGCAATTAAACTTGCGACAACCTATTTACCAACAAGCCGCAGCTTATGGTCATTTTGGTAAAGAAAATTTGCCATGGGAGAAGGTCATCAAGCTTGCCTAAATTTTCTATCAAAGTTAGAATAGTATAATATTAGTAAACTCATTTGTATGTCAATATTTTCTAGAATCGACAAAAAAGTTCTCATGATTTTGGTTTTAACTATTATTGTGGTTGCGCTTTTTTGTCTGGCCGTTTTTAAATATCTTGCCAACTCAAACATTGAAGTTAAAAATTCAGCTGGCGGAGCTCAAATAGAACAGCAAGAACAAACAAATAATACTCCAGAAGTCGAGATAGAAGCCAGTGGCGTTGAGGTGCAAGGCCAACAAGGCGGTGGAAGCCTTACTATTTGTGCTGATAATTGCGGAGACTTGGTATGTCAAACCGCTGATACTTCCTGTGAACAAGGCAGCCTAAATTGTCCTTGCCCAGAAACAAACCAAGATTGCCCTCAAGACTGTAAATAAAAACGTATTAGTAGTGTTATGCCAGCAGAAATAAAAATATTATTACAAGGCTACACAAACGCCGATTCTGTTATTGCGTCTGGTGAGGAAAAGACTAGTCCCACGATTAGCCTAGTTAAAAGTGGGGATATAATTATGGTTGTTGATCCGGGCGTTTTGAGGAGCCAGCAACTTTTGATTGACGCGTTGGCAAAAGAAAACCTAACAGTTGCCGACGTAAATTTTGTTTGTATAACCCATTCGCACTTAGACCATTATAGAAATATTGGAATGTTCCCCAACGCCAAGACTTTGGATTATTGGGGAGTCTGGGATAAAAATACTGTAAGTGATTTTCCAGACAGCATAACTCCAGACATTCAGGTTATACACACACCGGGTCATGATTACACGGGGATTTCGCTTTTGGTGAATACGGAGAACGGCGTGGTTGCTATTTGCGGGGACGTTTTTTGGAAAACAAATTATCCCGCAGACCCACATGACGATGCCTTTGCCTCTAACCCAGAAAAATTACAGGACAGCAGAGATGAAATTTTAAGGCGAGCCGACTGGATAGTTCCAGGGCACGGGGAAATGTATAAAAATAAAAGCAAAGAAGGAGTTTTACCAGAGGAAGATTCAGAAAAGCATAGCGCAGAACAAAAGAAAATTGTTGTTGTTTGTGAAAAATGCGACAGAGAAATGGAACAAAAAGACAAGTGCAATTGTAGACCGTGGCTTTGTTACAGGTGTTGCGAATGTGGTTTAGACTGCGATAATTGCAGTTGCAGCCATCACGTGCTCTAGAGTATAATAGTATTAATGAAAAAGATAATAATAGCCGCCTGTTTGCTGTTGTTGCCTGCTTTTGCCTCTGCTCACCAACCAAGAATAATTTTTTCTCAAACTGGAGACATCCAGATAAATAATCCTGAAATATCTCAGGCGTTTTATGATGAGCTAAAAGGCTCTCCGCGTGATTACTATATAAATTCTGATAAAGATTTTGCACTGTATTTAAATCTTTTGGTCCCTACGCCAGCAAACAGCACTGGTAAATACTCGGCCGATGTATTTTTACAAAAAGATGGGCAAGCCGATGAAAAAATATTAACCTTAGACGGTTCTACTTTTGAGTGGAAAGATTTTTATGAGTCTTTTGGTAGAGATTACTATTTAAAGGGGCCAGAAATAACCCAGCAAGTTGTTGCTGGGAGATATAAGGTAGAGATTTACTCGGCGGACAACCTAGGTAAATATGTCTTAGCCGTTGGTCAGAAAGAAAGCTTTGACGTAAAATCGGTTTTAAATATTTACTGGCAGTTACCCTTACTAAAATTAGCATATTTTAAAACATCAGTACTCGAATTTATTTTTACACCGTTTGGTATTGGAGCTATAGCCGTAGTTGGCGCCCTGCTGATTCTTGTAGCTCTTATATATTATATAATCGGCCTTATCAAAGCATCTATAAAGCACAACGAAGCAAAAACCATGCTTTTGACCTCTGGCGGGATGGTGCCAATGAAAGATGAAATAATAGATTTGTTGCAAAAACCAGCCTACGACGTTACCGTTGCTTTCATTACAACAGCTTATAAACACAAACTCGACGAGAACCCTGACTACGTGAACATTGATTTACAGGTGATGAAAGACATGGGATTTAACGTTGAGGAAATTGATATCGAAGGTAAAAAAGAACAGCAATTAATGCACTTGTTTGAATCAAAAGACATCATTTTTGTTGAAGGAGGAAATACGTTTTATTTGTTAAGGGCGATGCGGGGTTGCCATTTCGAGGATGTGATACGAAAATTATTAAAACAGGGCAAAGTTTACATTGGGGTTTCAGCTGGAAGTATTGTTGTTGGTAAAACAATTAAAACAGCTGGCTGGAAGGATGCTGACAAAAACGCCATCGGTTTACGCAATCTAAAAGGACTTGGGTTAGTCCCATTTGATATTTTTGTGCACTATACTCCAGAATGGGATGAAACAATCCGGCAAGAAATACCAAATCAAATAAAAAGGTCCAAGGATTTGAGAATATTAACTGACGGGCAGGCGCTTTTAGTGCAGGGCAAGGAAATAGATTTAATTGGTGAAGGCGAGGCAATCGTAGTGTAGCTTTTAGCTGTCAGCTTTTAGCTTTCAGTTTTTATGATATTCTCATATAAAGAACTTAAGGTTTGGCAAAAGGCAACAGAACTGGCTGTATCGGTCTATGAGTTAACTGAAAAATTTCCGCGGGAAGAAATTTATGGTCTGGTTTCACAGATGAGACGTTGTAGCGTATCAATACCTTCGAATATAGCAGAAGGAAGGTTTAGAGGAACAAGAAAGGATTTTGCGCAGTTTTTGAGAATTGCCTATGGTTCTGGCGCGGAATTAGAAACACAAATTGAAATATCAAAAAGGCTAGAAAAAACCAAAAATCTAAATTACGAAAAAACCGATAATCTATTGCTCGAGGTCATGAAAATGTTGAACGCTATTATTCACAAGCTAATAAGCTAATTAAGCTAAAACCTAATGAAGCTATTCATAAAAGCAAAACCGAGTTCGCGTGAAGAAAAAATCGAGAAGATAGACGATATTAATTTTGTTGTGTCTGTTAAGGAGCCTCCAATAAAAGGCAAGGCCAACGAGGCAATTAGAAATGCCCTAGCAGTTTATTTTAAGATAGCTTCCTCGAGGGTGAAAATTGTCGCCGGCTCAACTTCGCGAAACAAAATAATAGAAATTAATTGAATATTTTATGGCAGAGAAAAAAGCAATAATCTCCGGCCACACAGTTGTTTACGACTCGTCCACTGTGGCGTCAGGAATCTATCACCTTGCTCATCAGTTGAGCGCCCAAGAGGTGAAAGTTTTTTTTGACCAGGCATTTAGCAAAGGCACAGTTTATTTTGAGAATCGCTCTGGTACCAACTTTAAGCTGGTTCACCATGGAGGAGAATATCAATTAGAAAAAGCATAATTTATGATAGACATACTAAACCTAGTAATTTATTTTTTAGCTGGAGTTGTGCAGGATTTTTTCTTTACAATGAATTTAAAATACGTAGCCAAAAACAAAATCGCTCCAGCTGTTGTGTTTTCTTTCCTTGCGGTAATCACCGTGACGCTGGTTTTGTATAACATAATAAATAATCTCGACCCAGAGAAGGGAATTTTAGCAATTATTATTTATTCCTGTGGAATTGCTCTAGGCACGTATCTGGCCATGATCACCCCCGGCCTAAAGGATAAATAACGTTCACAAATTTGAGGCTCAACTTTGCGGCTCAACCGGTTGAGCCGCATTTTTTTGTATTCACTTGCTTTTTTTTAGTGGGGAGGTAAACTATACTATAGATTAAAATAATGCCAAAGATAAAGAAACCTGCCTCCGCTAAAGCTACGGCGAGGCGAGGAAGGATACGTGTGGTAAAAAAAATAAAACTCCGTAAAAAACCTGTAAAAGCAAGGCGCATTTTAGTTAAGAAAATAAAAGCAAAGAAGACAAAACCAAGAAGGATTATAAAGAAAAGGATTTCAAAAAAAATAATTAGAAAGGTTATACGTAGGCACCCCACTTCGCTAAAGCTTCGCGGGGTGAAACCAAGGGTTTCAAAAAAGCATCATGAGCTTTTGGCGCCGACTGAAGCTTTGTTTAAGGCGAAAATAAAGGTAATTGGAATTGGCGGCGGAGGGGGGTCAATTGTCTCTGAAATTGGCAGGTCTTTGGAAAAAGCAACTTTTGTAATTGCAGATACCGATGTGAGGGCCTTAAAAAAGCGACCAGGAATAAAAGATTTTTGGTTTGGTGAAAGTTTAACTAGGGGATTGGGAACTGGAGTAAATGTTGAGTTGGCAAAACAAGCTGCCGAATCTGCCAAAGAGAGATTAGCCCCAATTTTTAAAGATCAAGATATTGTAATTTTTGTAGCTTCGCTTGGCGGAGGATTGGGATCTGGAGCTACGCAAGTTTTTGCGGAGGCTGCCAGAGAATTTGGGGGCATTACTTTTGGTATATTCACAATGCCATTTCGGTTTGAGGGCAAAAATAAGCAACGCATTGCCCAAAACGCTTTAAAAATTTTGAAACAGTCGCTAAATGTTTCTCTGGTAATTCCAAACGAGAAAATTTTTAAGGTTATTGATGAATCAACACCAATTACAAGCGCATTTTCTACCGTCAACAAAACACTCATAGAATCTTTAGAAAGTCTAATAGATTTAATTTATAACCCCGGAGTCATAAACATCGATTTTGCCGACCTAAGGACAATTCTACGAGGAGTGGGTAACACTGCTTTCCTGAATACAGTTGAAGAATCTGGCAAAGACAGAGTAGAAAAAACTTGCGAAAAAATTCTAAAAAATCCACTTTTGCAGAACTCAAGTTTTGCTGCGCAGAAAATTTTGTTTAATATTGCTGGCGCCGAGGAGCTTTCAATGTTTGAGGTGGAAAAAATCAGCAGTCACATTGCCAATTCAAATTCCAAAGCAAAAATTATTTTCGGCATTTCAAAGAACACAAAATTAAAAAATAAAATAAAAACAACGATTTTAATGACTGGCGTCCCAGATGGGCAAAAAGAAGAACCCGACAAAAGCGCCGAGCGCATTTTGACGGGCCCGTCACAATCTCGCCCCAAGGCGAGTTTGGTCGGGGAAGTGCACAAGAAAATTATAAAACCCGTGGTAAAATTAAAAAAGAAGACATTGGCGAAAAAGAAAACAAGCGCGACAAGGCCAGTTTCATTTGTACCGGTTTTTGAAAATCCATTGGGTTCTGTACCCGTTTTAGAGCAAAAAAGGCTAGAGGTATTTCAAGCTGTCTCTCCTGACGATTCGCCGGCAAAGAAAACAATTAGGCGAAGCGGGTTGGAAATTAAGAGAGCAGAAGAGCTCCAGGAAAAAAAGAAAATTGCTCAGGAAAAGGAGTGGGAAATACCGGCATTTTTAAGAAAAGTAAAGTTTAATAACAAATAATATGGAAATAAAAAAAGCAATAATGGCTATAGCGGGAGCAGGTACGAGGTTTTTACCGCTTTCTAAGGTTATATCCAAAGAGTTTTTCCCCTTGCTTGATAAACCCCTAATTCAATATGTTGTTGAAGAGGCAAAGAAGGCTGGCATAGAAGAAATTATTTTTGTTATCAACCCAGGGCAGAAAATGATTGTTGACTATATAAAGCCAGACAAAGCGCTGGAAAAACTTTTAATAAAAAGAAAAAAAGAGTCTGCGCTAAAAGACTTAAAAGACTCCGAAGCTGTTTTTGAAGGGATAAAAATAAGTTTCGTTGTGCAAAAAGAACCAAAAGGCGACGGCC
>Ga0172380_10009215_pt1 | contig 10570 bp, 8 predicted proteins | sample Leawe162metaG_FD_119747 | JGI IMG/M metagenome (GOLD analysis project Ga0172380, IMG submission 119747) | Leachate microbial communities from a municipal landfill in Southern Ontario, Canada - Leachate well 162 metaG | ecosystem: Engineered > Solid waste > Landfill > Unclassified | place...
AACAGCAAAAAAGACGGAGAAATAATAATTTCCTCCCACCCGCAATTCAACAAGATTTATTTGCAGGAACCAGGCTACTGGCTAAAATACAACTACACCGGCATTGACAATAAAAACAGTTTAATAAACAATAACCACGAATATTACGTTAACGCCGAAGTGATAAATAATCTAAAGGAGTTAAAAGAAATAATGAATAATAAACATGGTTATATTGTCTTTGATTTTATGTCGATAGACGGCCGCATACCCGAGGATGTGATTGTGTATATTCAAGCGAATGCAGCCCAGTTTTATAATAATAAAGTAAACACCTTTTCCGAAATTTGGGTGTATAGATTCTAAAATAAATGAAAAAAATATTCAATTTTTTAATATTAGTATCTTTATTTACATTAACAACTTATCTCATATTTAGTATTTTTCAATCAATTTTTTACAAAAAGGATTATTCAATTGATTTTTCTGATAACAACTTTAAAAATACAAAAAATGTTTTTTATATAGACGAAGAAAAAAACTCGCCGATATTTGAATCATTAGGTGAGCTGAGCGATAAAACTACCTATGCTAAAATTAATAACACACCAATTTCGCTTATTTTTCAACCGACAGAATACACACTTAACAAAGAACAAGAATTCTCATTATTATTCAAAGGTTCCGGGGACTGGAAACTTTCTACTATTTGCGAAAGTTGTTCAATAGAAAAAAAATACGACTGGGCACCCCTATATACAAGTAAATTTGGCAACGACCGCTATTTCTTGATTAAATACATAGATAATTTATATGTTTATTCGACTCAGGAGATCAAAAATAACAACGCAGATGATATTTTTCAGTGGATTAAACAAAATATTGAAGAAGGATCAAGCATCGAGTTTTTTAGCAAAAAACAGATTGATAAAAATTATTTTGTCAACCCTGATATAGATTTCAAGAAAAATACATACACTGAAATTGATAAAACTCTGCGCGGGCATCATGAATTTTATGTATATCTGGAAAACGATATTGATATCGAAATTTTAAAGGAAGATTTAAACCTATACGAAGGACCTGAAAGCATATACGTAAGACTGTACGATCTTAATGATAACCTTGTTTTCGAAAAAATCATTGAAGACGATGGTATTGTTGATGCATCTCGTGAAATTAAGAGTGTTCCCATTAAAAAAATGTTTAAAGAACAAATAAATAAAAAGGGGGTTTTCAGGCTTTCATTCAATGATGTATCTTTCAGTAATTCCGATTGGTTAATAAAAAAATTTAAGATAAACACCAATAAAGTGATACTTACTGACGACATTAACCTAATCATTGATCCCGCGGTCATTTATACCACTATCAACTCTCTAAAAAAAATAAATGTTGATGCATGGCATAAAGAAGCAGTTCAAAAAATAAATTTTATTTCGAATAAACATAATACCAAAGAATTAAATATCGGAGCTGAAAACCTGGGGAAAATAAACGAGGTTATACTGGAGCCTGATGAATACGCAATTAACGTGCAAGGCGATCAGCACTTAAGCGGCGCATATTTTGCTTTTCAAAAAGAAAATTATTTTGAGCCTTTTTTGTATGATTTTAAAAATTACGACAACCCAAATTTTATTATAAGCGATTTTTATTATTCAGAAGAAGGGAGTTGGATAAGATCGTCAATAACCATCCCCAGGGAAAGGATCGAAAATTCAAAAATAATAAAACTCCTTTTAAAGAACGATGATATTAATGCGAATTATAATAAAGAAAAAGATTTACTTTCGTCGTGGATGACGCCAATTTCTACTTTTAACAATATTACATTATTCGGGAAAGTGCAATCTATGGAAAACGATTTTATAAAAACGGATTTAAATAATTGGTTGGAATCTTTAGTACCACTTGGATCTAAAATCATAACTGATAAAATAATTAACCTGCCGCAATTAAACTTTGTGAATAAAAAAATCGAAGAAACTGCATCGATAGAGCTCAAAGAAATTAATTGCGCATTAAGAGGATCTCATCAATTTTATGTGTATTTCAAAACTATTCCTAATATTAAAATTTACAAAAAAGATTTAAACTGGTACAACGGTGATGACATAGCCAAAGTTGCACTAACGACGCTTGATGAAACGCCACTTTGTGAAATGATTATAGCGGATGACGGAAATACAAGTAATAATAGAAAAGAAGGTATTGAGTTTAACACTATAACTTGTCCCGAAGTAAGCAAGGGTTTATATTTATTAACTGTTAAGGCTGGAAATAATCCAGACCCCGAAAATGAAAATGATTTTTTTATCAACAAAATAATTATGAATACCAACAAATTGTTGGCTAAAGACAAAATATTAAACATCGAACCTATTAAACTGTTTGCCAGCAATAACTTTGACCGGAATATAAATTTTTATTATTGGCACAAAGATAAAAATCAAGTAGTCACAATTACAAATAATAATGCGGAAGACATTTTTGAAATTACTGAAAATGATTTTAAAAAAAATATAAACTATATTTTAAAAAAAGGCGACAATGAGATACTCAGTTCAAAGGGCGATGTAATATTTAGCGGTTCAAATTTTTCCTTTGATAAAGACGGCTGGTTTATGCCCTTTACCATAAATTTCGTTGATGAAAAATCTGAAGCTGATTTTACACTATTGCAAAAGGATGATAAAAATAATTTTTCATATATCAAAAAAATAGAAATGCATGTCAAATAATATCCTCTATGTTTCTTTGGCTGTTTTAATATCGTTTAATCTAGTAAATACAGTATATAACAGCATTATTGAATACTATATACCCATTAGAACGATTAACGCGCTAATCATATTTTTAGTCATATGCATTTTTTTTAATCCAAAAGAAAGTTTTTTCCTAAAATTTAAAGATGTATATGTACTCAAAAAAATTAAAACTGTAATCGCTTCATTGTTTTTATTTTTCCTTTTCTTTTTGGGTTTAAACCAGTTTTTGGATATTTGCAATATTACGAATTTAACAGTTCTATTTAAGAAATATAAACTTCTTTACGATTTTACTTTTTTTATAGCTTTTATTTTAGGCATCTTAATCGTACTTGGGAATCAAAAATTTAAAATTAATTATTTATCAACATCTTCTTTGGAAAAAGATAAAAAATTTGACATTTTGATATTTTTTCTTATCATTTTTAGTTTTTTCTTAAAACTTTACATTGGAATGAACGCGAATATTGATCCCGATGAAGGTCAGCTTATTTACGATGCCCACTTAATGAATTCGGGCTTAATTCCTTTTATAGACTTCTCCACCAGAAGCCCTTTGATTTTATATTTTTTAATTGCTTTAGAAAAATTGCTTGGAGGATATTCCTTGCTAAATTCTAAGATATTAATTTCATTTTTCATGTCGTTGTCAATTCTAATGGTGTATCTCATATCGAATAAGACCTATAACAATAAAAGGATATCTTTTATCTCATGTTTAGTTTTTACCGCAACCCCCTACCTTATGTTTTATTCTTATGTTCTTCATGTTAGCCAGTCGTTAATACTATTCCTCTTAATTACTTTTTATTTTTTTACAATCTACATTAAAGACAAAAATATATATGCGTTAATATTGACTTCTTTTTTTATGGTCTTGTCTTTTTTAACTAGACGAGAAACCATAATATATATCCCATTATTCTTAGTTTTTATTTTCTACATAAACAAAGGACTTAAAAATAAAATCAAATCAATTTTTAATTTTTCATTTTTTGCTATTATTTTTTTTATTATTATAAGTTGGCCGATTTTAAAAAATATTGGCTTTTTAAAATTTGACGAATACTATGGAATTTCAAGCCTGCTCGCGCAGACATCGGGCGATAGCATTGAGGCTAGTAGTTCAAAATATTATATAATTTTTTCGTGGTTTGTTTTAATATTCCCCTTAACTTATCTTTTGGCAAAATACCTAATTGAGATAGTTTTAAAATTTTATAAAAAAACAAATTTAAATACATCAAAAATTGGATTTTATTTAACGCTGGTGTTATCAACCCTTGGTTTTATATTTTTAAATAATCAAAAAACTGGAACATACAATATCCTTGAAGAGTATTACCTCTCGCTGTATCTGCTGTGTTACGCTTTCGTCATATTTGTAGTCGAAATATTTTGGACTAAAATAAATTTTAATTTTTATAAAAATAAGTCATTTTTATTTATCTTTAGTCAAATATTATTTTTTCTTTTTGTGATGATGATTAAAATAAACGAATATCATTTAAGCTACTTTCTTAGCATAACTTCTCTTTTGATTATCATTTTTACCCCTATAATATCTATTCCATTATTAAACTATGTTTATAAAAATATTTTCAAAAAATTCATTATATTCACAATTTTATTTATATTATTTTTAAACCAAAATATTGCATTTATAAAAGCTGATATTCATGAAAGAAAATATTCCTATAATCTTATTAACGAAGTTGATAAAAACATACAGTCGCTATCAAGCGAAGATGATGTTATATTTACCGTGGACACAACACTGGCAATAAACTCGAAAAGAGAAATTAGACCGCCGATAACTCACCACAGGATTTATGACAATACTGACTGCTTAAAATATGACCTGAATCTGCCATGCTTATCCGAAGTCGGACAAATTTTAGAAAAAAATAACGTAAAATTAATAATAGGAGGATTTCGAACAGAATATTTAATAAAAAGCAATAAAACACTTAACAATTATATAAAAGAGCACTATAAAATTGCCAAAACGATAAACAACAAAGACAATAAACCTGAGGTAATTTTTTATACTCTCTCAAAAAACAATGAATAATGAAAAATTAAATCTAGGATGCGGATTCAAAAATATTCCCGGATATACGGGGGTTGATACAGTAAAAACAAATGCCACCGATATAATTCACGATTTAAATAATTTCCCCTATCCTTTTGCCGACAGCTCGGTAATAGAAATAATAATGGATAATTCACTAGAACACCTTGATGACATCGTGAAAACAATGGAAGAAATTTACAGGATGTGTAAAAATGGCGCTATTATTAAAATTAATGTCCCCTATGCAAAAAGCGACGGAGCGTTCAAAGATCCGACTCATAGGCATTTCTTTACAGAAAGAACGTTCCAGTATTTCACCAAAGAATACAAAAATAACCATTACACAAAAGCGAGGTTCAATGTTAAAAAGATAAAATTAATAAACCATAGTAATACTATCGGACTTAAAATAAGAAACAAAATCCCATTCAGGTCGTTTCTGAAATATTTCTTACTGAATATGTATGACGAGATTTATTTCGAGCTAGAATGTTTAAAATAGCCAAAGAGATTAAACCCAAAATTAGAACATTAAAAACCGAAAGAAGATGCACGGCCAGTATTTTATTAAAAATACTCGAAGTATTAAAATTCAAAAGACCCAATAAATAAACCCATGCGCCTTCGAAAAAACCAAAGCCTAAATAAGTTTTAATAGGTATTATTTCAAGGGTCATTATTAATGTTGAGAAAAAAACAATAACCATAAACCCCGGTCTGATATCAACAAAATACATCAACAAAAATCCCAAGCCTAAACGCAATATCCAGTAAATTAAAGAGTTAAAAAAAACTAATACAAAATCTTTTTTGGTGATTTTTTTAAAGCTTTGAATGTAAATCAAAAATTTCACAATCAACCTGTTATTCTTAAAAAATAAATAAAAAAATCCGAAAATTATAAGAAAAAAAGAAGATATAAATATAAAGAAATAAACGAGCTTTTCTAATTCCAAAATACTGGAATCGACAAATAAAAGCGAAACAAAAAACAAACAAACGATAACAAAATAATCAAAAATCCTTATATACGCCAATTTCAAAGCGGATTCTTTATAATCAAGTTTTAAATACCTCTTAAAATACTTAACGTAGGCTATCTCGCCTATTCTAAAAGGGATAATATTTAAAAATAAATTGGAAATACATAAAATTAAAAATAAGCGAAAATAATTCTTAAAATGATAAAAATAAGAAAACCTAAAAGTATTTTGGATTTTAATCAGCACATAAAAAACAAGCGAGATTAGAATTTCCGACCAACTGAAAACACCTGTAATATCATAAATATTTTCTACTTTAAATATTTTTATTAAAAAAAATAACAAAAAAATCGACAAAACTGCCGGATATATCTTTTTAAATAGTCTTAAAATAATTTTTAGATGCTTTTTAAAATCCATCTCTTTTTTAGCATTTTAGGCAAATAATAAATAACGGATGAATAGGCATGCAAAATCGTTAAAAAAATTCCGAAGATGCCTACTTTTTTTCTTAATATATATGACGACTTATTTTTATTGCCGCTGAATATATTTTTAAAATTCCAGGCAAAATCGCGAAAAGGAAATAATAATAAGTCTTTTGTGCTAAAATTTTTTATCGCTACAAAATAAATATTTCTTTTTATTAAAAAAGATTTAAATTTTGAAGCTCTCCCCCCTGAACTCTGAGAGTGAAGATGAATCAATCTTGAATCCGGTGAAAAAAGGCATTTATAGCCTTTTTTTCTCGCCCTCATTCCTAAATCTAAATCCTCTGCGTAAGCAAAGAAATCCTCATCAAAAAAACCGACTTCCTGCAACAACCTCCTTGAATAAAGGCAAGAAACTCCGCTCGGGCAAAACACTTCTTCCACTTTATTAAAATCAGTGTCATTCTGACCAAACCCTATTGCCAACCCTCCCAAACTATCGCCCATTAAATTTTTTTCAAATTTCAATCCTATCGTTTGCACCTTTCCATCAAGAAAAAGCGACTTACTTGATATCATGTCAACTTTATTTTCATAATCCACTAATTTAACCAAGCTCTGCAACCAATCTTTTTCCGTTACAGTATCATTATTTAGCAGTACTACATACTCCACATCAGAATCTTCTAGTGCTTTTTCAATTCCAATGTTATTGCCTAATGCAAAACCGGTATTTTCTGTCAAGGATATAATACACGCTTTTGGAAAATTTTTTTTCACAAACTCAACTGAATCATCGATTGAACCATTATCAACAAAGTAAAGATCAAAATTATCATAACTCTGCTCATAAACCGACTTTAGACAGTTACCTAAAAATTTTTTTCCGTTCCAATTAACGATTATTACCGCAACCTTTTTCATTATATTTTCTTCTTAGCTATTAAAATTATCTCACCGAAATATGGGAAATATTTAGATGGAAATAAATTTATTATAAAATCAAACAACGCCCATAAAATCTTAAATTTTAATAATAAAGAAGCGAATGGCACAGAATTATAAGTTTTAATTTTTATAATTTCAAAACCAAGGTTGTTCAAATATTTTCTTAGATATCGGGGATTATAATATCTTAAATGACCCTCATGATATATTTTGGTAAACGACTCTGACAACCAACCAGTGAAAGGAACTTGCAAAATAAACATTCCATCATCTTTCAACGCACCTTTTATGCTTTTAAGCAATTCATCAGGATTAAAAACATGTTCCAAGACATCCAGTAATAAAATCTTGTCAAATTTTTTTTGAAAATTCAAATTAATTCCATCAAAAAGCTCGAAAGATAAATTATTCAACAATTTTTTTTTATTCTCTTTGATAATTGAAGATGAAATATCTATTCCTACGCCCTCATTTATATTTTCTTTAATTAATTTTAAAAAATAACCGCTTGAACATCCGACATCTAAAACGATGTCTTTATTTTTAAAATCAATCAAACGGCCTATTCTTTTAAGCTTTATTTTAGATTTTAATTTTTGGCTTTCGGAATGCTGTTTTAGCGAACTGCTCTCATAATATTCAGCTAAACTTTTCTTTATATTTTCATCAATTTTATAAGCAAAATATTTTTTCATTTATTTAAAATTTCTAAATACAAATCGGCTATTCGATTTAAATTAAACCTTTTTATTTTTATCAGATTATTAATTCTAAATTTTTCAGCAATTTTTTTATTATTAACAACAATTTCTATTTTATCAGCCATGCCGTCCACATCACCTATTTTAACCAAAAAACCATTTTCCTCATTTTCAACCAAATCTATCTGGCCTCCGTTATCAAATGAAACGATCGGCAAGCCAACTTGCATTGCCTCTTGCAACACTATTCCAAGTCCTTCATGCAAAGAGCTTAAAACATACACATCAGAATTATTAAGATACTGAAATTTTTTATTTTCATCAACTCTGCCCAAAAACTTAACTCTGTCGTTAATTTTTAATTCTTTTGAAAACTTTATCCATTTTTCTTTTTCCGGGCCGTCGCCGATTATTATCGCATTCAGATAATCTATTTTTTTAACTGCTCGCAATAGATAATCAATCCCCTTTCTCTTCACTAACCTCCCCACTGTAATGGCATATTTCAAATCTTTTTTCATGCCCAGATCCTCTCTCCTCGCCTCTTTAAAATCAAAAATATCATAGGGTAATGGTACGATGCTAATTTTATTTTTCAGCTTATAATATTTATCGCAATTGTTTTTAGTATCGCTTGACTGCGCGATTACAGCAAAAGACGAATCTAGCATAAAACTGACGATATTTCGCAAAATAAAATTTCTATGCGGAGATCTTTTTAGGGTTGGGTCATAAATATCGCCCCCATGGATTGAAACGATATTTTTCAATTTAAATATTTTTGATAGAACAAAACCCAGGGGTCCGGTAGGAAGCACGAAATGAGTATTTATAAATAAATAATTATTTTTTTTGCAAAGATGAAGGCATTTTAAAAATCCGGAAAATAAAAAAGACAGCATCGAAAAAAAATTAGACACTTCTTTACTGCGTCTAAAAAAAACTTTCACTCGATAAATATTAATCTTGTCCTTTATTTCAAAGGAAGGAAGTCCTTTATACCCGCCCGTAACCACATCCACTTCGTAACCCTTACGAATAAAACCTTTAGCCAATTGGTATGTGGCCACGCCGCCGCCACCGCCAACCGGAGGAAATTCAAAATTCAATATTAATATTTTTTGCATATTAATTTTCAATAATCTCTTTTATATCGTAAGTTTTGTCTTTGGTTGAAGAAAAATATATTTTGGAAAGCATATCAGCTAAAAGGCCAAATACAAAAAATTGTATGCCGATTAAAAATGAAAACATAGACAAATCCGTTAAGGCTGTATTTGACAAATCCATATTGTCAAATATTTTTTTATACGCCGCCCACGAACCAGAAAGAATTGAGACAAAAATCAGGAACAGCCCGAAACTTCCAAAAAGGTGGAGCGGCCGGCTGGCGAATTTTTGCCAGAACCACAATGAAAACATATCAAGATTGCCCTTGACTCCCCTTTTCCAATTATATTTTGTTTTTCCGGTTTTTCTTTCATGATGTGCGACTTCTATTTCGCCTATTTTAAAACCTTTAATTTTTAAAAGCGCGGGAATAAAACGATGTATCTCGCCGGTTAAATCTATATTTTCAAAACATTCACGCCGATAAATTTTCAAAGTACAACCACTGTCATGAATTCCATCATCTATTAAAAATTTTCGCATACAGGCAGCACATTTGGAAAAAAACTTTTTAAAAAATTTATCCTGTCTATTTTTGCGCCAACCGGAAACTACATCTAAATTTTCATCCACGATTTTTTTTAACATCGCGGGTATATCTTGCGGGTCATTTTGCCCATCGCCGTCCAATGTCACAATATATTCGCCCTTAGCGGCTTTAATTCCCGCGTCTAGCGCAGCGGTTTGACCGAAATTCTTGCGAAAATTAATGATTTTTATTCCGGGAATACTTTTTAAAATTTCCAATGTTTTGTCATTTGAGCCGTCATTCACGAAAATAATTTCAAAATTATTGTCCAATTTTTGGCAAACTTCAATTAATTTTTCACTTAATGCAAAAACCGCCCCTTCTTCGTCATACACGGGGATTACAGCTGTTAAATAAATTTTTTTATCTTCCATATTTATAAGATTATAATAAATAAACACTATCACAATACCTGATATTTTTCAACAATATCAACGCATTTATAACATTCAACAAAATTAAACAAAAAAACTCCCTGTTCTAAAACTTCTTAGACAGGGAGTTGTTGGGTTTAATAAAAATTAATGCGTGGTTTTCAGCTTTATGTCAACGATGTTGACATCTTCCCTTACGAGGAAGGCTTCCACGTGGACTATGGTTTCTGGTGCTAATCCGGAATTTTTCAGCGCGACATCAAGGTCGTACTGTAAATTCCGATTAATGGTTTTGCCTGTTGCACCGATTATGGCAGTTCCAAGTCCTGTGTGGACTTCCACGCCGTTTACGTATGACGAGATAGTCCTTGGTGTATAGACCATATAGCGGTCCATAATATTGGTCTGGATGCGCCAGTAAATAGTGAAATATTCGTATGCCTCCATCCACCAGCTGGCGAATTTCTGTTCTGTATTGAACCAATAGGTTCCGTCCGAATTTTTCAGAATAAAGCAATCTGTTGAGCTGATTGTGAAAGTAGAAAGCACGTCTCTGCTGAGCGTATTGTTATAACTAGTATATAGGTAGGCAGATACACTTGTCGTG
>Ga0172380_10009216_pt1 | contig 10569 bp, 11 predicted proteins | sample Leawe162metaG_FD_119747 | JGI IMG/M metagenome (GOLD analysis project Ga0172380, IMG submission 119747) | Leachate microbial communities from a municipal landfill in Southern Ontario, Canada - Leachate well 162 metaG | ecosystem: Engineered > Solid waste > Landfill > Unclassified | place...
CGCTTTGCCGAGCGGATTTCCGTGCTGGTGGGCGGGGCCATGCTCACCGAGGATGTGCCCGAGGTCATCGCCAAGGACCGTCGCGTCAGGGAAGTGTATTTGGGGGAAGCGCTCGATGGCTGATCTGCTCAGGCTCGAAGGCGTATGGGCCGGTTACGGCGATGCCGTCATCCTCGAAGATATTTCATTCGTCCTGGCCGAGGCCGGATGCATGGCGCTGTTGGGCCGTAACGGCATGGGCAAGACCACGCTGCTGGCGACCCTGATGGGGGCCACGAATTTCAAGTCAGGCAAGATGCGCTACCGCAACCGGGACCTGGCCGCAGTCCCGGCGCACGGGCGGGCGCACCTGGGGCTGGGCTGGGTTCCCCAGGAGCGGGACATTTTCCCGTCGCTGACGGTTGAGGAGAACCTCACGGTGGTGGCACGACCCGGGCCGTGGGACCTGACAAAAATCTACAAGCTGTTCCCGCACCTCGCGGATCGCAGGTCCAATATGGGTAACCAGCTTTCCGGCGGCGAACAACAGATGCTCGCCCTGGCGCGCGCATTGATGGTCAACCCGAACCTGCTGCTGCTCGATGAACCGCTCGAAGGCCTGGCGCCGCTGATCGCTCAGGAATTGCTGACCATCATCGGACAAATGGTGACCTCGGGGGAAATGGCCGTGATCCTGGTCGAGCAGCATGCCCATCAGATACTGCCGCTGACCCGCCAGGCTCTCGTCCTGGAGCGCGGTCGCGTCGTTTTTTCGGGTGAGAGCGAGGCATTGAAGAAGGACCGTGCGCAGCTTGACAAATGGCTGGGCGTGGTGCCCACTGAGTACAAAGGAACCCTATGAAGACAATAGACATCATTCACGTCGGACATCGGGCGCTTGCCGCCGTGCTCCAGGCCTTGGACTTCGTCGTGATCGGGATAGGCGAGGCCAATTCACGCCGGATTTCCGGCGGCTTACGGCGATGATAGCCTACATCACCCAGGTGCCTGAAAAGGTCCACCATCCCAAGGAAGACCGGTTTCTGTTTGGCCGACTGCGTCAGCACTCAGCAAAGGCGGCCGCCCTGACCGACAGGCTGGAGCAGGAGCATCATCAAGGCTATGCCTTGACCGTCAAGTTGCAGCAGGCATTGCGCGATGCGGACTGGGCCGCGATCGATGCGGAGTTCGCCGCCAACTTCGATCCCTACTCTGGGCTTGAAGGCGAGTTCGAAGAACTGTTCAAAAAGATCGTCAATCTCACTCCTGCCCCATGCGGGCTAGTCTAGGAAATACGATGAAACTCACCCTGTACTATGCCCCCTTCGCCTGCTCGCTGGTCCCCCTGATCACGCTCCACGAAGCGGCTGCGCAGTTTGAAGTCCTGCCGATATCGCTGAAGAAAGGCCAGCAGCGTACGCCCGAGTATCTGCGCATCAATCCCAAGGGGAAGGTGCCGGCGCTCGATGTGGACGGCGAGTTGATCACCGAAAACCCGGCGATCCTGAGCTTCATCGCGAGCGCGTATCCTGCGGCGAGGCTCTTGCCGACCGACCCGCAGGATGTCATCAGGGCGCTCTCGCTCATGGCCTGGTGTGCTTCGGGCTTGCATCCGCCGCTTTCGCGCATCAACAGCCCGGCGAAGTTCTGCGACCTGCCGGGCTCGGAGGCGAGCACGATCAGGATCGCGGTCGAGGAAACGGCGAAGAATCTCAGAATCGTGGATGCAATGCTCGCCGGCCGCGATTGGGCTTTCGGCGAGTGGACCGCGGTGGATGCCTACCTGTTCTGGGTGTGGCGGCGCTCAGGTCAGCTCATTCCTTCGCTTCCCGCGCTGCCGAACTACGCCGCTCACGGCGAGCGCATGGTGAAACGGGCGAGCGTGGTGAAGGCGTTCGCCCTGGAAAAAGAGGTGCAGGCGCGGGATGCGTAGTCTCACCCCTTCACTCTCCAACTTACTGCGCGAGAACTCCCCGGGTCGCTGCCTCCAGCGCATCGACCGGCAATGCGCCATTGATGAACGCCGTCTTCCGGGTCTTGTTGTTGAGAATGATGACACCCGGAGTGCCGGAAACGCCGGACTTCAGCCCGTCGTTTTGATCGTCGGCGATGCGTGAGTTCATCTCCCCGGAATCCCTGCATTTCTTGAAGGCCATGGCGTCGAGTTTCAGCTCGCTGGCCAGTCCGGCAATCGGATCGCCGCCATTTGCGGGCATGCCCTTGCCGTTGGATGCCGTGCGTGCCATGACCAGATCGGTGAACTTCCAGAAGGCATCGTTACCGCCCTGTTTGGCAGCGCATTCTGCGGCAACGGCCTCGCGGCTCGCCATCGGATCATGAAAGCTCAGCGGGAAGTGACGCCATACCAGATTGACGCGACCGCCTAGCCGTTTCACCACTTCCTGCGGAACCCCGTTGAACTGTTTGCAATACGGACATTCATAATCCGAGAACTCGATCAGGGTCACTTCTGCGCCCTTGTCGCCCAGCAGGTGGTCGCGCAGCGGATCGGGCTTGCGCACGTTCTTGTTCAATTCCTTCTGGCGGGCCGCCTGCTCTTCCTGCTGCTTGCGCTGGGCTTGCTGCTGCCTGACGCCGTAGCGCTGAACAGCTCGGTCAAAGGCCGCATCGAGCTTGCCGCTGTCTTCCAGTTTCTTGATGATCAGATCGGCCTCCTGGTCTGTCGTGACAGCCCATGCGGGAGCGGTTGCGGCTAGCATGGCAAGCAGGACTAAGATTTTTTTCATGACGTCTCCAGGGAGTCGGCTCTGTCGATATGTTCGCATAATGAGGCATGGTGCGCGGCGGTCAGCGCGTACTGCCGGGAATGGCCGCTTGGCCCGGCGTTCTGTTGGCGAGCCAGATGCCGCATCCGACGAGCGCCAGACTGATGACGACAGCCGGGGTCAGGGGTTCGGCGAGGAGGACCCCGCCAGCCAGCACGCCGAATATCGGCGTCAGAAATGAGAAGGCGGAAAGGCGGGTCGCCGGATAGTGGCGGATCAGCCAGAACCAGGCCAGGTAGCTGCCACTGGCCACCACCAGGATCTGGAACGTCACGGCGGCAACAATGGCGGGTGTGACGGCAGTCATCCCGGCTTCACCCAAGCCGGCCGAGAGCGGCAACAAAATCAGTGCGGATACCGCCAACTGATAGAGCAGGGTCTTTTCCGGCGCCACACGGGCAAGACGGCTTGCCTTGATCACCAGCGTGGCCGCTGCCCACATCGCTGCTGCGCCGAGCATCATCAAGTCGCCTATCCAGGCAGAGTCCGCGGAGCGCAGGAGGTTTTCCCCGAACAGCGCCAGGATCCCGATGAACGCGAGCGCCATGCCGAGCCACTGACTTGCCAGTAAACGTTCATTGGGCAATAGCCAGACGGCGCCCAGGGCGACAAAAAATGGGGCGGTATAGAGAAAGATGACGCCCCGGCTGGCGGTGGTGTAGTCCAATGCCCAATAAATCAGGGCGAACTCTGCAGCGAACAGGACGCCCGCGGCGAGACCGGCGGCGAGCGTCCCGTCCGGCTGGAAGATTTTCACCCTGCGCCAGACGGACCAGGCAAATACCACGGGTACTGCAGCGATGGAGCGCAGCCCTGCCTGCAGCAACGGAGAGATGCCGGCATTGGCAATCTTGATGGAGACCTGCTGAAGACCCCAGATTGCGCAAAGGCCGAGCAACAGAATGACCGCGAAACGGTCAAGGCGATTGTGCATCTGTGGCATATTCAATCCTAGAGCGCGCTTGGCTGCCAAGGATACTATCCTGCCGTCGTGGCTACGCAGAAAGTTTTCAGTGGACGCCGTTTTTGGCGGATGGACGGCGGGCGGCAAGCGATGAACGGTCAGCGACTCCTTTCCGATCATGCTAGTATCAACGAACTATTAACAACGATAATTCTGTATCACTAAGGATATATCGCAATAAGGGCAAAGCGACTGAAAGGTCGTGACGCAAAGCTTCAGGCCTAAACACCGATTTTGGTGCAAGGTAGCTGGGCTGCCGGCTAACAACTGGCCGTCATTCCTGTAACTCTTCCGGTCATGTCCGGGGTGTCTGACTCGATTAACGGCTAGCTACGCCAGGGGGTGTGACCTCGCTGCGAAGTGCTGTGGTCGTTCCCCGCGGGCAAGCGAATTTGGAGATCGGAGTGCAGCATGTTTGATCCTTGCCGTAGCCAGTTCACGAAGTTACCCGATCACGGCTTTACCCTGATCGAGTTGATGGTCGTCGTGGCCATCGTCGGAATCCTGTCCATGATAGCGATGCCCTCCTACAGCGACTATGTGACGCGAGGGAAAATTCCCGACGCCACGTCGAACCTGGCCAACAAACGGGTACAGATGGAACAATTCTTTCAGGATAACCAGACCTATCTTGGCGCTCCGGCGTGCACGGCCGACACCACAAGCAGCCCGTATTTCAACTTTTCCTGCCCGGTACTGACGGCCACGGCATTCACGCTTCAGGCCGTCGGCAAGGGAACTGCGGCCGGCTTTACCTATACCGTCGACCAGAACAATGGGAAAGTCACTGTCGCCGTCCCTGCCGCTTGGGCAACCGCCCCGAACTGCTGGGTCACCAAGAAAGGTGGCGTATGTTGAAGACCTTCCACCGCCAACGGGGGTTTAGCCTGATCGAGTTCGGCATCGGTCTGGTGATCGTCTCCTTGTTGATGACCATGGGAATACCCGGCTTCAGCAACTGGATTCAGAACACCCACATTCGCACCGCCGCCGAGGACATCCAGAACGGCCTGCAGCTGTCGCGGGCAGAGGCGGTGCGGCGCAATCAGCCGGTCAGCTTCCAATTCACGACGGCTGCAGACAACAGTTGCGCCCTGTCCACGGCAAATGGCAACTGGGTCGTCAGTCTCGACGATCCCACCGGTGCCTGTGCCAGCACGCCTTCGGACACGGCGGCACCGCGCATCATCCAGATGCGCGATGCCGCCGAGGGCTCCGTGAACGCGGCAGTGGCGGCTGGACAGGCGAGCATTACCTTCAACAGCTTGGGACGGGTGACGAATGCGCTCGCTGGCAATATCAGCATCGACATCAGCAATCCCACCGGCGGCGCTTGCCTCGCAGCGGGCGGCGGCATGCGATGTCTGCGGATAGGCGTATCGACGCTTGGCCAAGTTCGCATGTGCGATCCTTCACTCGCCAGCAGCAATTCTCAAGGATGCTAATGTGAATATTCGCAAAGCAAACCGTCAAGGCGGCTCCTCACTGCTCGAGCCACTGGTCGCCTTGCTGATATTTTCCGTGGGTATCCTCGCCATCGTCGGGATGCAGGCCGCCTCTATCAAGCTGGCCGGCGACGCCAAATACCGTACCGATGCCAGCCTGCTGGCGAACCAGTTGATCGGCGAGATGTGGGTGGGCGACCGTTCGGCGGCCGCGCTCGTCGCCAATTACAGCAGTCCGAGCGGAACCACCTACGCGGCTTGGCAGAACCATGTCAACACGACTTTGCCGGGGTCTGCGGCGAATCCGCCGACGGTGACCGTCGATCCATTAACCAGTCAGGTGACCGTCAACCTGTTCTGGCAGGTTCCCGGCGCCCCTGCGCACAGCCACATCGTCATCGCGCAAATCAGGTAGGAGAGCCGATTGTTCCCGACTGCCCATCATCATCGCGCCGGAGGCTACGGCTTGGTGGAAATCATGGTTGGCTTGGTGATCGGTGCGCTGGGCATCATCATCATGTTGCAGTTGTTTGCCTTCTCTGAAGGACAGAAGCGGGCCATCACCGGCGGCGACGATATCCAGAACAACGGCGCGATCGCGCTCTATGGCTTGCAGCGCGACATCCTTCAGGGCGGCTATGGCATCAGTGACGTCAAGCTGCTCGGTTGCGACGTCACGCTACCGTCCGGTGTGATACTCGGGGCAATGGCTCCGGTGACCATCAATCCCCCGGCCATTCCCCCCGGGGACGCAAATACCGACACCGTCCTCGTGGTGTACGGCAACAGCAACGGTTCGCCGCAAGGCGATGGCATCAGTTCGCAACCGGCAACAGCCAGTTATGCGGTTCAGACGCCGACTTCATTTGTCGCTAATGACCAGGTCGTTGCCGCACCCCAGAATCGCCCGGTTTCCTGCGCCCTGGTTCTCGACCAAGTCGCTGCTGTCGCCAACCCGAACGTGACGGTGGCGACCGGGGTGGCCAACATGACTAACGGCACGCTCTACAACCTCGGCCAGGCCCCGAAGATACTCGCTTACGCCGTCCGCGGCGGCAATCTGACCCAGTGCGACTTCACCCTTGTCGATTGCCGTAGCGCTGAAAACACCGTCAGCGCCGCGACCTGGCTGACGATGTGGCCAGCCATTGCCAGCAACATCGTCAGCTTGCGGGCTGAGTACGGTCGCGACACCAGCGTCCCGAAGGACGCCATGGTCGATGTCTATGACCAGAGCACCCCGGCGACTGCCTGCGGCTGGTCAGCGGTCTATGCCCTGAGGATTGCCCTAGTGGCGCGTAGCGTCCAGTTCGAGAAGAATGCGCTGACGACAAGCGCCCCCGCCTGGATGGGAACAGCACCCATCGTCCTGACGGGCAATGCCGATTGGCAGCATTACCGTTACAAGGTGTTCCAGACCGTGGCGCCGATCCGCAATGTCACCTGGCTTGGAGTGCAAACCGGGTGTTAGCGCGCAGACAAAAGGGCATCGCGCTGATCGTCGCACTGATCATGCTGGTCGCCATGACCCTGGCCGCCATCGCTCTGGTGCGCTCGGTCGATACCAGCAATATCATCGCCGGCAATCTGGCGTTCAAGCAATCCGCGACCCATTCTGGCGATGCCGGCATCGAATCCGCGATCACCTGGCTCGAGGCGAACAATACCGGCACCAACCTGCACGTCAATATTTTCGCCAACGGCTATGCCGCCTCGCGCCAGGATCCGGGGGCAGGCCAGTCCTGGGACGACTTCTGGGCGGTGCTGGCCAACAATAATCAAGTCGTGACGCTGGCCAAGGACGCGTCCGGCGACATCGTGTCCTACACCATACAGCGCCTGTGCAACGCAGTGGGCGACCCGGCAAGCCCCAGCACCGGCTGCGAAGTTTCGCCGACATCCGGCAGTTCGGCCAATAGCAGCCAGGATGCGGGTGCGATTGCCCTGCTCTACAACAGCCAGGTGTATTACCGGATCACTTCCCGGGTCAGCGGGCCACGCAACACTGTGGACTACGTGCAGGCAATCGTCGCACTGTGAAGAAGGAATCTGTCATGAACATTGGCAATCTATTCAAACCTATCGGCAGAATGCTCGTATCCTGCTTCTTGACGGCGACTGTTCATGCTGCGACAACCGACCTCGCGGCCGTGCCCTTGGTCACCTCGTCCCCGTCGGCGGTGCTGCCCAACATCATGTATGTCCTCGACGACTCCGGCAGCATGGACTGGAACTATCTGCCCGACTGGGCGAACAGCAACAACAACAGCCTTTTCAAGAACGCCGACTATAACGGCGTCTATTACAATCCGGCGATCACCTATACGCCCCCGACAGCTTTCAACAGCGACGGCACGCTTGACACAGTAAGCTATCCCAGCCGGACCTCTGCCAGGACTGCGGCATGGACCGCGGTGAAGGACGACGGCTACGGCGTGCAAAGCAACTCCAGCAGCAACCTGATCGGCAACGCGCTCTTCTATACGATGGTGGCGGGAGAGTACTGCTCGGCGCCAAATCTGAAAACCTGTGTCGCCGCGACCGCGCCTTCGGCGGGCTATCCCTATCCGGCCAAGTTGCGCTGGTGCACCACTTCGGGCCTGAGCAATTGCCAGGCAGTGAGAATAGAGACGGGCACTACGACGTATAAGAATGCGCGCTACCCGAGTCCGGCGACCGCGACCATCACCGTGAGCAACTCGGGGAATACTTCGGTCAGCAGCATCAAGGTCAATGGCCTCGAGATACTTTCCACCACGGCCTCTTCGAGCAGCAGCAATAACACCAGCAGCCTTGCCGGCAACATCAGCAGCAACATCAACAGTTGCAGCACCGGCTTGTCCGGAAACTGCCAGGCGGTCGGCTATATCGCCAGAAGTTCCGGCAGTACCGTCACCATTACCGCACCCGGCGCCATCACCGTCACCCCGGCGATCACCAAGACCGGGAACATGGCTGTCAGTCCGACGGCATTTTTCGGAGGCAGCATCCCAGGGTCCAATCTGCTCACCGTCATCACCTCTACCACGAACAGCTATCCGTATCCCGGTACCAGTACCAAGGCCGTGACGCGTAGCGATTGTGCGGGCAGCACCTGCACTTATGCCGAAGAGATGACGAATTACGCCAACTGGTGGTCTTATTACCATACCCGCATGCAAACGATGAAAACCGCCGTCAGCATGGCCTTTTCGCCGGTCGGCAGCAGCTACCGGGTGGGCTACATGAGCATCAACGACAATACCGACAATGATTTCCTGAACATCGCGAAGTTCGACAATGCTCAGAAAAAGGCCTGGTACACGAAATTCTTCAATGCCACACCGAACAATTCCACGCCCTTGCGCGCGGCATTGTCGACAGCAGGTCGGGTCTATGCGGGAAAGCTGAACGGAACGACTTTGAACGGTAGTACGGTGACCGATCCGATGCAGTATTCCTGCCAGCAGAACTTCGCCATCCTGTCCACAGACGGTTACTGGAACGAAGCGAACCCTGGCGGCCATCAACTCAATGGCAGCACTGCGGTCGGCAACCAGGATGGCGGCGAAGCCCGGCCGTACTATGACGGAACCGGCAGCAGCAATACCCTGGCGGACGTTGCCGAATATTATTACGTGACGGACTTGCGAACAGCGGCGTTGTCGAACGATACCGGGGCGCTGGGCAGCGATGTCGCCAGCGACAACGTCCCGTCAAGCGGCCTGGATGGCGCTTCCTGGCAACACATGACCACCTTCACGCTGGGGTTGGGCGCATCGGGTTACATGCAATACTCGCCGAACTATATGACCGCCACCAGCGGCGATTACTTCGACGTGAAGAACGGCACGACGGCCAACCCTGCTGCCGGCATATGCTCCTGGCAGTCCAGCGGTACGACGTGCAACTGGCCGGTTCCGGTCAGCAACAGCCAGCCGACTATCGATGATCTCTGGCATGCCGCGGTGAATGGACGCGGCAGCTATTACAGCGCCGGCAATCCGGCGGCGTTATCGATCGGATTGGGCAACGCCCTGGCCGGGGTGAGTGCGCGCAGCGGCGCTTCCGCTGCCGCGACGACCAGCAATCCGAACGTCACTTCGGGAGACAACTTCGTTTTCAGTTCCACCTTCACGACGGTCGACTGGACCGGGGAGCTCGTCCGCCAGCGCCTGGATCTGACCACGGGGGTGACATCGACCGCCATCGACTGGGCGGCTCAGGCCAGGCTTGACGCGAATTCAACGCGTACCATCTACACTTATGACCCCACCGTGGGGGTGACCAGTCATTTGAAGCCCTTTCAATGGGCGAACCTGACGGCAACCGAGCAAGGCTATTTCAACACGCCCAATATTTCCACCCTGTCCCAGTTCTGCGCCGCAGGCGTCACCTGCCTTTCTGCGGCAAGCCAAGCCAGCGCCGCCGGTGCTCTCCTGGTGAACTTCCTGAAGGGCGATCGCAGCAACGAGGGCGCCGCCATCGACACCGGCAAGTACTATCGCCAGCGCAGCCATGTTCTCGGCGACATCGTGAATGCCGAGGCGGTGTATGTAAAGTCCTCTCTCTACAATTATGCGGATTTCGGCTACGGGGCCTTCATCACCAGCAACGTTGCTCGCCAGGGGATGGTTTATGCCGCCGCCAACGACGGCATGCTCCATGCCTTTTATGCCGCCGACGGCGCCAGCGGCATCGTCGGCGGGGAGGAGGCATGGGCTTACATCCCATCGCTGGTGTTGCCCAGTCTCTTCAAGTTGGCGGACAAGAATTACGCCAACCTGCATCAGTATTTCGTCGACGGCACGCCGACGGTCGGCGACATCTGCGCGGCCAACTGCACTGCCCCGACTCCGCCCGCCACCACGCCCGCCGCGGTGTGGAAAACCATCCTGGTCGGCGGCTTGAACGGCGGCGGCCGCGGTTACTATGCTTTGGACGTCACCGACCCGGTTTCGCCCAAGGCCTTGTGGGAATTCACCGACAGCAATCTCGGCGCCAGTTACGGCAACCCGAAAATCAGCAAATTGAATGACGGGACCTGGGTCGTGCTGCTGACTTCCGGATACAACAATGTATCGCCTGGCGATGGCCAGGGCCGCCTCTATGTCCTCAATGCGCTCAGCGGCGACCTCATCCGCTCCATCAGCACCGGCGTCGGCAGCGCCGTGGCCGCGGTCGCCGGGGCATGCGCTGCCGCCCCCTGTCCGAGCGGTCTGGCGAAAATCAGCGCGCGGGTCGTCAATCCCATGTCCAACAACACGGTGCAGCAGGTCTATGGCGGGGATCTCTACGGCAACCTGTGGCGTTTCGATGTCAACAACGATTTGGGCGCCTCAGGTTACGACGCGCAGCTATTGGCAACGCTGAAAAGCGCCAGCGGCAGCATCCAGCCGATCACCTCCCTGCCGCA
>Ga0172380_10009217_pt1 | contig 10568 bp, 13 predicted proteins | sample Leawe162metaG_FD_119747 | JGI IMG/M metagenome (GOLD analysis project Ga0172380, IMG submission 119747) | Leachate microbial communities from a municipal landfill in Southern Ontario, Canada - Leachate well 162 metaG | ecosystem: Engineered > Solid waste > Landfill > Unclassified | place...
AAATAATCTGACTATTGAGTTCATCAAAAACATATTGTTCTGGAAACAATGTATTTGCCTTACGAAAGGGCGGTATCGTGAAATCTCTCTTTACGATATGCGTCTCGGTAGATTTATTACTTAAGATACTGGGTAGTTGTTCTAAGAGATTTTTGATGGTCTGTGCTGAAGGTGTTTGCATCCTGATTGGTCTATATAAAGTACCAAAATACTGTATAAATAAAGCAAGTTTTCAATCTTTGTTTCATATTGGTCTAGAACAACATTATTTGTCATGATTCTGTCGGTTTTTTTCGTGTTTGGGATATGTAGTATGCGGATTGTCATGATCTGCTATGTCCGTCCTAGGAAACAGCATAGCGGGGTAGTGGTAGTTCCTGGCAACAGCATATCTACTTCAGTTACTTGACTTGACTGATCAACACAAGTCAGCTTATTGTTCATTATTCAACACTAACATCGTGAAACACATTATTGTATTATTCGCTTTATCGGTAGTGTTTGCTACCGTCGGCTGCCAAAAAGAATCTACTGATCCGCATGCGCAGCCCTACATTGATCCTGTTGATACTACCGTGACCGAACGGACCAATGGCACCTGGAATGTGCCTTTGACGAACTTTCGGTATGTGTGGCAAAACCGCCGACCTACTGGCTGGGCCAATAGTGCCAATTATAATGCTAATGGCCCTTGTGGATACCCCATGTACGCTGGCAACTATGTCTTTACCGAAGGAGGCAACACTAATTTGTGTGGCATTGCATCCTACATGATGGGCGCACACTTGGTATCGCATCCTGCGCAGATGGATGTACCGTATGCCAACAGTGACCGCGCCATTCGTTTGGTAGAGGCAGCTTGCCGTTACAAGGCATTTGATCCCTACTATACATTTGGTGGATATACCTATCTAAACAAGATCGGTATCATGGGCTGCGGCACTACCAATCCTAACAAGAAAGGGGACTTTACGAATTGGTCAAACTGCTCGCAGTACTATTTCCCTGGTACTACTTGGGGCGGCACGACCAATCGAGACGTAGCCAAAAATTTTATCTTGTCCTACATCGCTGCGGGCAAGCCATGTGAGGCATTGATAAAGGTCAACACGAGCTATGGTGATGCCAACAATCCAAATTATATTGTTACAGGATCTGGTGGTGCTGGGCATATGGTACTGATTACGGGTCTCACTATCAATGATAATCAAGGCATTTACAAGATCCGTTTTAAGGATCCTTGGCCAAACAACTCTCAGACCTACGAGGTGAGCTACACGAAGTTTTTGGATTCCATGCTTGCTGCAAGTAGTGGCGGAGTTTACAATGTCCTTGGTATCAATGGTCTATAAGGCTTATTGAAAGTTGAAAGTGATTGTGGTTTGATTACCTTCTTTGGGAGGGTTTCCCCTCCCAAAGTTTTTATCTTGTGATAAGTAGTATGCGTTTAATAAAATTTATATTGTTTTTTGTAGTGCCACTGTTTGTTGCATTAGTGCGATATTGGTATGATGCTAAACCCTCTTGCACTAGACGAGACCAAGTGAAGTATTGTCTTGTGAAAAACACGGTGCACACTGGCTGATTGAGGGCGCAAACTGGTACGGATGTTGGTATTTATGATATTACCGATATAGTTTCATGAATTCGTTTCCGTTACCGCCTATATTACACTGAGCAGCCGTACACACAAATCCAAGACCAAGTATACCATGTGTATCCAGATATTTATTCAGGTGTGGCTTTGTATGCGGCAGAGGGCTGACGGTTTATGACCACGATACATTATACTGGCGGTATAGATAACGAGTGATTACAGGATTTTTTGAGGGCACTGCATAGCGGCAATAATACAACAGGCTGTGTACTGACGGGTAATATGTATTTTGATCAACAATATGCTCGTTTTGCTCAATCACGTTACAAGGTGCGTGCACGAGATATTGCCATAGGCGACCAAGCTCTTTTGTCTTGTCCATTCGTGGTCAGTCCTGTGCGTATGCCAGTGTTTATTGTAGATAGTAACCGTCCTGGCACTATTCTTGTGGTGATGCTGCCTGCGGATATAGCAGGAGTAATGGATATGGACCGAGTAGACAGTTTGGTGCGATAGTTTATTTTTGATTTTATGTTATTGTTCTGATATGGGCAGTGTGTTTTTCTGATTATTTATTATCTTTTTATTACTTATGAATATGATACCTCGTACATATGATGCTGAGGCATTTGGAAATTTTTTGAAACAGACAGTTATTGTTACCATGTTGATGAGTGTGCTGTGATGTGGTAAGCGAATGTCTGATGGGGCGCAACCAGAAATCATGAGATCTATGGAGTACCGAGAGGATGATCAAGATGGTTTGTATGACATTGAATACGAAAATGATATTCCGTATGATCGAGATGATGAGTGCATTATGCTTTCTAGACAAGAGAGCGATCGTGTGCTTTCTAATGCCAAAAAAATAGCGTTCGACACACTATCTCCCAAGAAAAAATAATCTGCGTATTATTCCAAGACGATAGATTGACCTGGTTTGAGTACTTTGGGTACTGCATATCTGTTTGTCATTACCTCTCTTGCAAATCCCATGTCGTCTGCTTTTATCTTTGGTCGAGTATTGTAATGTATAGGTACGACAATTTTTGGCTTAATCATATGAGTAGCAATGAGAGCATCGCTTGTGTCCATGGTATATGTGCCTCCGATAGGCAAAAAAGCGACGTCTATATGATAAGGTTCTAGTAGTTCCATTTCTTTGCTCAGGGCGGTATCGCCAGCATGGTAAATGACTTTTCCTGCTATGCTCAGGATAACTCCTGCTGGTACCGTACTCAGACCTGTATCCAAGATACCTCCATCATGGATTGCTGGCACGAATTTTACCGTAAAGCCATTATCATGGTGGGTCCCACCTATGCCATATCACTCTGCATTAGTTGCTCATAGTTCTTGTAAGTGCTTAGCTAAGCCATAGACGGTGATGATTGGTGTATCTGGATGCTCGTTAGCGATAGCAATGACGTCTCCTACATGGTCGGCATGTCAGTGTGTTATGACTACTCATACTATGTGTAGTTGGTTAATCTGCTCTAGGCTGAGTTCGCATTTGGGGTTATGGCTGACGAAAGGATCAATCAATATAGACCCCTCCTGAGAACGTAGTTCCACAAAACTGTGACCATGGTATATACACTCGATCATATTTGTTTAGGATAAAAAATAATCTGAAATATCAGAGAAATGTAGTCTGTAACAAGAAGAAGTTAAGCGGCAGCTTTTGATTTTGTTGTTTTTTTGGCCGCTGGAGCGGTAGATTTTTTCGCTGTTGAGCTAGTAGCTGTTTTGTTGCCTGGTTTTGTTGTCTTTTTTGGAGTATTTGTAGTAGTGAATTCTTGTTCGGTTGTTTCTTGTTTTTTGCTTACGATGTTGCTGATACTATCTTTTGCTTGCATTACGGCTTCTCACGCTCATTTTGCAATATCTTGAACGTGTCATCAAATCTTTGCCAAATCATCCATACCCAGTCAATCTTGGGTGACATCTTGATATGCCGCTTTTGTCTTATCCAATAAGTCTTTTCATTGTGTACCAAGATCACTAACCGTGTCTTTGACGCCTTTGACTTTTTGTACGATGCTGTTGATTCGCGCAAACATGAAATAACTGACTATAGATGGTAAATAAGTATACTATAATGATAGGGAAAGATTTTTGGAATACAATATATTATATATCCTTAAACTTATATACCTCTATACCGTTGATAATGTTCGCCGTATCAGGTGTTGCGCTACTTGCATGCAAGACCAAGATCCTATCTTCCAATGTGATATTGCCCTTGAATAGTATTCTGATTATCTCTTTTCCTATTTGTTTGATGTTGTTGTAATCAAATCCTGGTGCAATTTTATATCCTTTTACAGACCATAATAGATTGAGGTATCTGTATGCGTAGTCGTTTTTGGTAAAAGCAATAACTGGTATGTTGGGTTTGTAGCTTGCTAGTCTTGCTGCCGTATATCCATTTTCGGTATAACAAATGATGGCTTTTATACCTATCTCTTGCAATGTCCTGTATGCATTGTAGATAATATAGTCATGGATGACATAGTCTGCATGTATTTTTGCTTTTTCGAATGGGACTGGGGGACGTTCAATAATTTGATTTGCCAGTACTGAGTCGTAAAAGTTGATGATAAAGTCAGTTGGTTCATCCATCTGGACGATATCATCTGAAAACATGAAACAACTTACTCATTTCTCGATGTAGTGTTTGACACTTTCATCTATGATTTTTTTGGAAGTAAGCCTTTTGCAGTTTACTCATACCAGTACTGGTTTACCATCCATATTGCTAATGTCTATGAGATTGTCGATTAGATCAAATCATTTTTTCTCTCCAACAAGTTCAACCATGTCCGTTTCGTATACCAAGAATGCATCAATATGAGGCAGGAAGTCTTCTAGTTGATTGACTACTTCTTCCATCTGTACTTTCATGATGAGCTTGACGTGCTCTCCTTTGTTCTTATTGAGATATGATCTGATAGACATGATGTCGTCCACTGATTTTACGTATGGTACCACGATCATGTTGAGGTTGTTCTGCGTGGCTCGCGTAAGATCTCTTTGATCTCTTGGCGTCAAGAATTCAATAACAGCAGTATAATCAGCAAAAGTTATAAGCGTATCTGATGCGATTTCCTTGGTAACGAGGCATTCGGTGATAAGTTTACCGTCTTGATTTTCTTTTACTTTCAATATTTCTTGTCAGTCTATTACTAATTTAGCATTTTTCGTGACATCTGCCATCATGGAGTAATCAATGAGTAGTTGTGTTTGGGTGTCTTCAAAAAAATCTCCATACAATACTTCTACCGTTTCTCCTTTTTTGATCTTGATGCTGTTGAGATTTTTTACTCTTACTTCTGGTCACTTGAGTTCGAGCATGACTGACTTTCCACTATCGAGCTTGCTGATCATCTGCACGTACTTGGTTTTGCTATCATCATACGCTGAAGCAAGTTTGATTTTGAATACATCAATGTTGTTGATGGCTTTACTGAGCACAGTTTCTTTGCCCAAAGCATTACCGATAGGGCATCCTATTTTTCCGAAATGATGAATCATGAGTGTTTGAAATGTAAAATAAACAGATATAAGAAGCTTGATATCTTGAGCGTTAGATTTTATAGGTTGATAGGTTTGCACACATAAGTGAAACCTGGATCATCAAGATCCTTAATGATGACGGGCTTATCGTTGGCAATGAGATTTATTTGTAATTTGTCGGATTCGACCACTCTGATGATATCCAAAATATGTTTTCCATTGAGAGCTATTTTTTGCCCTGGACCAGTGATGTCTGCTGCCAAAGTGGATTGAGCCTCTCCCATATCCATTTGCGTTCCAGTGTCACATACCATCTTACCATCTGCTATATCAAATATCACGAAGTAGTTGGTGTCTCTAGTTAGGATGTTTACCTTTCTGATTGCTTTTTCTATGTCGTTTTTGTTTACGATAACGGATGTTTCAAATTTGCTAGGCATGACATTTTCGTTTTCGTACTCAGGAAAATTTCAGCTTATCAATAATGATACTACTTTCATATACAGTCAGGTAGTTTTCATTTCTAGACCAATAAGGTTGTTGCTCATCATCAATTGACAATCTACTCATCACAAACTCAGATATCGCTCTAGACCTCTTTTGAGCTCTGCGATGTTATTTTTTGGTACGATGACTTGAAGGTCATCTAGGTTGCCATCATATGATATTTTGTAATCTGCCAATCTCAGACTATCTGATCATGCAAAAACAAGTTTCTTGAGTCCATCGTATTCTTTGGATTTGACGAGTACTCACTGGAGCACTGGTACGAATGTTTTTTCTTGTACAGCAAAATCTACCTTGTTGAGTCACTTAAGCAATCACAACGCAGATACTGTGTGTGCTGGGGCGTTGAGCTCTGGTATACCTACATATTCGGAACCATTGAGTCATTTGATTTTGATCGTATCACTTGCGGTCTTAAGTGTGAGGGTATTTTTTGTCATATCCATAATGAGAGTGACGTTTTCATCATCTAGTGACCTGATATACTCGGTCAGCATCCTTGCATCTACCGATAAGGCTCCTTGTGTATCTACGGTAGCGGGGACCTCTATATCAATATATTTTTCCATATCTGTAGCACGAAACAATATCGTATCTACATTGGTTTTCATGTATACGTGCTGTAGTACAGGCAGAGTACTATTTTTGGCGACGTATCTACTTGCTAGATCCAATACATTCTTGAGTACTGCGGTTTGAAGGGTAATTTGCATGACGTCGGATGAAGTTAGATGCTAAATGGTCAATGATATCGTTAGGTTTGTGCAAGATATTGTGTTCTGATCTCCATTCGTAGTGTACCGAGATGATTTGCGCCTGTGGCCTCAGGACCTACTCACCAGAAAGTATCTTTTGGAGAGTCTTCCGCTATGGGCCTGTTTCCTGTCTTTGCTAATGCTATCCTTATGTCTTCGTGCTGTTCAAACTTTGCTATCAATATGCGCTTCATAAGTGGTATGAGATGCGGGCTATGTGTGACATACTGTGGATCAATCTTGTCGTAGTATTGTTTTTTGAGCTTCTTTGCTTCGTGTGGTGAAGCCGCGTTCATAATAAGATCTGCTATGTCTGGACTAGTATTGCGAAATCTTAATGATTGGTAGGCGTGTTCTGCTGTCCGATATGTGTGATTGTCAAGTGTGATACGATAGCACTGGAAGTTATCAAAGTAGTATCGTGGGTGCACATAAAACAATACCGTATCTTGCATGGCAGTAATGAGACTAAAGGAGTATTTCTGAGGTGATAGTTAGACCAATGTCATAGTGTATTGTACAACTCCATTTTCAAAATGCTGTACTTGCTGTACTTGGAAGTTGTGCTGTTGGTGAATCCGTGGTATACCTTGTCACAGCACCGTTGGCACTACTGTGATAATATACGTCTCTATCTGTTTGTTTTGTGTCATGTCATTGTATAGTTTACCTCATCCCAATACTCGCACTGTTTTATCTTGTTGTGTTCATAGTATATGATCTATATCAGAACTGAAGTAGATACGCTGTTGTGGATTGTCTTGAAAGTTAGCGTTGCTAGTGAGCACGTAACTTATCTTGTCTGCAAATTCTCGTTTGCCCTTTCCCATCTCTAGGGCTGCTTCATATGTTTTGCGTCACATGATCACCGTATCAATATCCGCATAAAATGATTTGTAACCATAATCTTGCGTACTTTGATTGTAGGTATCAAGCCAAGAGACTCACCCTTGCGGGTCGGCTATAAATCCATCCAGACTTGTTGCGAAGTATGCTATTACTTTTCACATATATGGTATTGGTATCTTAGTAAAGTGGTGGGAAGATGTTGTTTGGTCCAAATATATATAAGATAACCAGAGTCAATAAGATACCAATGATGATTCATCCTATCAACTCTTCAAAAGTATGCCCAAGCCTTTCTTTAAGTAGTTTAAAATTTTTTTTGACGTGCGTGATCTCTCCTAATTCTATTCTCAATTCGCCGATTTCTTTTCTCATCTCGTTGAGTACCATGGCGTGTTTGCCAGCTTCTTGTCTTATATTTACTGCATCATATCGTATAAGTATCCCTATCCCTATGCAAATAGCAAACTCTATGCTATCAAAACCGCTTACTGCTGCTGTTAGCGCACACAAACTACCAATCACGGCCCCATGTACAGAGGGAAATCATCAGGATCTCCAAAGGTAGTCCAGTTTGATTGTTTTCTCTAATACAAAATCGATAATGATTTTTAATCACTGCACGAACAAGCCAACTCACAATGGCACCAGGAAGTAAGGGAATTTCTCTACCATACTGAATGGTACATCAATACCTATAGTATTGACAAATTCAAGATTATTTATAGTTATATATTTGTATTGTCAAAGGAAAATTGAGCTTGATATGAATACTGATATAACCAACAATGTACTCGCATAGAGCCTATTTACTAGTTGTACGCTGCATGTCCTATAAAAAAATACTTTCTCGTGATCCTATATTAGCTTGAGTTATCAATCAACTTGATCCGCTCACCGATATCGTAGCTTCTCAAGATATCTATAAAGACCTGCTTGAGACTATCGTTTCCCAGCAGCTTAGTGTCAAAGTCGCTGATGTAATACGGAAGAGATTCCTACAGTTGTTTCAGGATGGGTATCCGCATGCTACTCAGATTATCAATTATCCTTTAGAGCAACTAAGGGCAGTGTGATTGAGCAACTCCAAAGCTCAATATCTCAAGAATATAGCACTCTATTGGCAGGAACACAAGCTCACTCAATCGGGTTTGCTCAAGCTCAGTGATGATACTTTATGATCGCTACTACTGGCTATCAAGGGAGTCGGTCCTTGGACAGTGGAGATGATGTTGATGTTTTCGGTATGACGTGAAGACATTTTTTCCGTATGAGATCTTGGTATACAGACCGCCATGATTAATTTGTATAATCTGGACCCATCTCAACCCAAGCAACTAAAGCAGGATATGATACGTATTAGTGATAATCGGAAACCATATAGAAGTTATGCCTGTAGGTATCTACGGAAATGGAAGGATCGTAAAAAATCCTAACTATTTTATCATATTATAACTACCCATGTGAATGGAAGTTTATCAAAAAAATATATTGCCTTTTGTGCAACAAGCCAATGCCAAACAAATACCTGCGCCTTGGCGCCATGCTTATGAGAGGTTGATTTTCCTTATACTTGCCAAAGAGTACCGCTACACCCCAAAACGTTTTGTCGAATCTCGTTTGTTCGCTAGCTTGTGATTAAAGCCCTATGCTAGAGAAAAAATAATTGATCTGAAAATAAGACTCAGTCAAATCGATTTACAATATGCTGACAATGCAAATCTATTTTCTATAGCGCACACTATACATCAAACACACTGGCACGATATTGGTGATTTGGATACTGTTGTGTCTTCTCAACACGCTAGGACAAAGCTGTATAACCAAGGAGCAATGATAGGTGTATATGGCGAAAAAGGTACCTTGTGAGACTTTTTACAAAAATGCGTGTCAGCCAGAAACTCAAAATTATCATGTTTGCATTGGCAAGATGGCTTTGCAACGTTTAGGGGGGTGGGTCCGTTGTTGATTGAACAAATGGAGTTAGTCTTGAAGCACTATGGGATTGACCCCAAAATCACTGCTGTGGAGCTAGACTACCTTGCTACTTTGCGTTAGTCTTATTGCTTAGTAAGGAATGCGATCCGCAACAATCCCAAGAAATGAAGTATATATATTCGTACTGCATAATCGCTGCACCATAGTATCAGCTTATTCCATATACCGTATATGCGTATGGCCGTATTGTGCTTGCTCATGTATAATACAGCCACTATGCTGCATATTCGTGCGGTATATACCAATACCCATTGATAAGTGTCCAGAGGGAAAGCTTGATTGATAATGATCCATCATCAAAAACATAGGGCAATGGGCAGGAGTAGCAAACGCCACTGCTCATGATAATCTCTGAGTAACTTTCCTGCGATGGCTGTAGACAGCACAACGCTGCCATAATCGACTCGAGTGTGTGTATAAGGTACCAAGAGTAAACAAGCTATCATCACGATAGATCGACCGATCACGGAGACGGTTTCTTGTGGTATGCTAGATGGTATCATGGTGCGGTCAAGTCCAATGAACTGCGCTATATGCTTGGTCAAAATGGGTATGTACTGTAGTACTAGTTTGGTGATGATAGCGGCTGGTAGAATATTGAGTTGTCGAAAATCATATCATTGTGTAGCACTGAAAAATCGCAATGTGCCTTGCACTAGTACTGCCGCAATGATTAGTGACACCGCTATTTTGGATGATTTATTTCGGCCAATGAGTAAGAAAAATAAGGGGAACGCTATCCTTCCTATGGTCCTGTACCACAGCTCTTCAGGATATAAAAAATATCCCATATGATCAATGATCATAGTGATGATAGCAATGACTTTGAGATAGTCGTAGATATTTGGGCGTTCCAATGTGGCGCGAGACATAGATACAAAATAGATAAATTAATCCTGAACTTGCATGCCCATAGATCGCAAATGGATAGCTTTGCCGTCATAGTGTGATTTTATGTGTTTGGGGCAGTAGAGCTTGTCCCCGAGTATGTGATGTCCGATGCTTGCTGTATGTACTCTGATCTGATGGCGAATGCCCTTAGCGATAGTGATCTGACACGTAGTATAGTTTTTTTCTTGATCATAAAAAAGAGGAATAATCTGAGTCTGTACCTGATGAGCCTTTCACCTTGCTATATCGGATTGTACTGTCATCCTTGCATTATCGGAGTAGTGGTGGTAGATAGGCGTTGTTACTTCAGTAGTTTGTGTGAACTCTCCCCATAGATCAGCATAGTATATTTTTTGTGTTTTTCCTTGTTCTTGCAGTATTTTGTACTCCGCGTAGATGCTTGGATTTTTGGCAAAAAAAAGCAAACCAGCTGTTACAATATCAAGACGATTTAC
>Ga0172380_10009218_pt1 | contig 10568 bp, 10 predicted proteins | sample Leawe162metaG_FD_119747 | JGI IMG/M metagenome (GOLD analysis project Ga0172380, IMG submission 119747) | Leachate microbial communities from a municipal landfill in Southern Ontario, Canada - Leachate well 162 metaG | ecosystem: Engineered > Solid waste > Landfill > Unclassified | place...
AAGGAGAGAGTTCCATGTTGAAGAAACTGTTGTGTCTGTTGGTCGTTTCGTCCGTGGTATGCACAACCGGCTGTGGCTGCAATGCCAATGTGCCGGCAGGGAAGTTGGGTCGTGTCAAGACGGCGAGCGGTTGGTCCAATGAGATTCTCAAGCCCGGCCTTCACACTTGTTGGGGTCGGGACCAGATGTATCTCATTGATGCAACCAACTTCACCAGCACGGAGACGATGAATATCCTTGTTGGTGGAAAGGTCAATTTGAAGCTCGACCTCACCGTCAGATGCAAGGCCAACACGGCCGAGGAAGAGGCGTTGAGGGCCGCTCTTGAAAGTGTTCCGGCGATCAAGGGCGAGGATGGGTCGTATGAAATCTCGAGCAAGAGTATGTATACGACCTTCCTGCAGATGAAGGCATTGGCGATTCCGAGAGCAATCTTTGAGATTCAGCCCGATATTCAGACGGCTGTGGCCAATAGTCCGAAGTTGGCCATGGAAGTTCGAAAGCAGATAATGGAGGCCGCCAAAGGCACGCCCATGGTAGTTGAGGATGCCCAGATCACTAACTACGACTGGCCGTCGTCGATTACTCAGGCTCAGGAAGAGTTGGTGAAGATCCAGCTCAGGGAGGCTGCTGCGGAAGCGCAAGTCAAGGCTGACTTGAAAAAAGCCGAGGGCGATCTCAAAGTCAAGGAGGCCGAAAAGCTAGTCCAGCTCAAGGAGGCAGAGGCGATCGGCGAGTCTATCGACATTATTAAGAAAAAGCTCGCCGGCGCCCCTGAATACCTCATGTGGCATCAGATCAAAGTGATGGGGCAGGCGGCAATGGGGCCGAACAACTGTTTCATCCTGTATCCCTACGCCACCGACTCTAGTCAAGTGCAGGGGATGCTCAACAATGCCAATTTGGCTCAGATCTTGAAGCCCGACGGGCCTCATCCCGAACTGAAGAAAAATCCGCCGCCGACGGCAAAGATAGAGGACCTAAAAGACCTCTCTCCGGCGGTCAAAAAGTAGAAGAGCCAGTCGGCTCCTCTGCTAAGCCCGATGTTTTTTACGCGAAGTGCGTGGAAACATCGGGCATTTTTTATACGCGAATATATTACTCTTGAAGTTGGCAAAATAAAGTTGTATAATGAACGACCTATTACAATCTATGCAAGATAATTTTATAAGAATTCGCGGGGCGCGCGTGCACAACTTAAAAAATATTGATTTGGATATTCCAAAAAATAAACTGGTTGTGATTACCGGGCTTTCGGGTTCTGGAAAAAGTTCTTTGGCTTTTGACACTCTTTATGCAGAAGGCCAAAGAAGATATGTTGAGAGTTTGTCGGCTTACGCCCGGCAGTTTTTGGGCGTTATGGATAAACCCGATGTTGATAAAATAGAAGGGATTTCTCCGGCAATTTCTATTGACCAGAGAAAGGCGATGCACAACCCCCGCTCTACAGTGGGGACTATTACAGAAATTTATGATTATCTGCGCCTTTTGTATGCAAGAGTTGGAAAACCGCATTGCCCAAATTGCGGAAAATTAATTTCAAGGCAAACAGTTGACCAGATTGTTGACCAGGTGATGAGGATTCAGAAGAATAGCGAAATAACAGTTTTGGGGCCCGTAATCCGTTCAAAAAAGGGTGAGCACAGAGCTGTTTTAGAAGAAATTCAAAGAGGCGGGTTTGTCAGGGTTAGGTTAGACGGCGGAATTTATCCTGTTGAGGAAGCTTTAGAAAAACCAATGGATAAACAAAAAAAACACAACATTGAAGTTGTTGTTGACCGTTTAATTTTAGACAAGAGCTTGGAGAGGTCAAGGTTAGTAGATTCTTTAGAAATCGCATTAAAACTCGGAAAAGGAATAGTTGTTGTAAGCACGAAATCCGCAGATTTAGTATTTAGTGAACACTTTGCATGCGAAGCGTGTGGAATTTCTTTGCCGGAACTGGAGCCAAGATTATTTTCTTTTAACAACCCTTATGGAGCTTGTTCAGAATGCACGGGCCTTGGAGAAAAATTAGAAGTTGACCCGGAATTAGTTATTCCCAACAAGCGTTTAACAATTTCTGAGGGCGCTATTTGGCCATGGAGCAGAGCCTCCCACAAAGTTGGCAGGCAGGGCTATTATTATTCAAAACTTTTAGAATTGGCAGACAAATATAAATTTTCTTTGGATGAAGAAGTAAAAGATTTGCCTAAAAAATTTATAGATATTATTTTATACGGCGAGCCGGGGTTTGAAGGCGTAATCCCTAATTTGGAAAGAAGATACCACGAAACAGATTCTGATTGGACAAGGCAGGAAATTGAGCAATATATGGTAATAAAAATCTGCCCAAAGTGCCAAGGCAAAAGATTAAAGCCCGAAGTTTTGGCAGTAACTGTTGCAAATAAACCGATTGACGAGGTTGTTGAAATGAGCATAGAAAGCGTTAAGAATTTTTTCGAAAAATTATCAGGTAAATCTAACACCCGCGACCCAGGGGGTACCCCGACACCCAGCGATCTAAAATTAAGCCGGCCGATTGTAAAAGAAATTATTGACCGCGTGAGCTTTTTAAACGATGTCGGGCTCTCTTATTTAACTTTAGGCAGAAAAGCAGGAACTTTGGCTGGCGGAGAAGAGCAGAGAATAAGATTGGCAACCCAGATTGGTTCAAAACTGTCAGGAATTTTATATATTTTAGATGAGCCGTCAATTGGCTTGCACGCCAGAGACCAGCACAGATTAATTGATACTTTAAAAAGATTAAGAGAGCTGGGCAATACGGTTATTGTTGTAGAACACGACCCCCAGACAATGATGGCTTCTGACTGGATTATTGACATCGGACCAGGAGCTGGAAAACACGGAGGCAGAGTTGTTTTTGAAGGAACTGCGAAACAACTTTTGAAGTCCGATACTTTAACCGGCAAATATTTATCTGGGAGGTTGAGGGTTGAAGGGATGTCCTTAAATCCTAAGCGCGAAAACCGAAATCCGAAACAAACTCCAAATTCTAAATCCAAAATTCAAAACTTAACTATTATTGGGGCAAGTGAGCACAACTTAAAAAATATTGATGCTAAAATTCCTTTAGGAAAATTTGTTTGCGTTACCGGAGTTTCGGGTTCAGGAAAGTCGTCTTTGATAAATGACATTTTAGCCAAATCGTTGTTAAGAAAGTTTTATAGGGCAAAAGACGAGCCGGGCAAACACAAAGAAATTTTAGGAATTGAAAATTTAAATAAAGTTGTTTTGGTTGACCAATCGCCAATAGGCAGAACTCCAAGGTCAAATCCTGCAACATATACGGGAGCTTTTTCATATATAAGAGATATTTTTACAAAAACAAAAGAAGCGCGCGTGCGCGGATACTCCGCCGGCAGGTTTAGTTTTAACGTGAAGGGTGGAAGGTGCGAAGCATGCGAAGGCCAAGGCCAAAAAAAAGTTGAGATGTATTTTTTGCCCGACATTTATGTAGAATGCGAAGAGTGCCACGGAAAAAGATATAATAAAGAAGTTTTAGAAATTACTTATAAGGATAAAAATATTGCTGAAATTTTAGAAATGACAGTTGAAGAAGCAATGGAGTTTTTTAAAAATATTCCAGGGCTTTATGAAAAATTAAAAACTTTAAAAGAGGTGGGGCTTTCTTATGTTGAGCTTGGGCAGTCGGCAACTTCTTTGTCTGGCGGAGAAGCCCAGAGAATAAAGCTGGCAACAGAGCTGTCGCGCAAAGGCACTGGCAGAACTTTATATATTTTAGACGAGCCGACAACTGGTTTGCATTTTGACGACATCAAAAAATTGATTTCTGTTTTGAGAAATTTAGTTCTAAAAGGAAACACAGTAATAGTCATCGAACATAACATTAATTTTATCGGCTCAACAGATTATGTAATTGATCTGGGCCCAGAAGGGGGAGAAGGGGGAGGACAAATTGTGGCAGAAGGAACTCCGCAGGAAATAGCAAAAAACAAAAAGAGTTATACTGGGAAATATCTGAAAATGCTATAAAGCTTGACAAGTTTTTCTCTATCGGTTAAATTGTAATATTAGTAAAATTAGCACTCAAATTATTAAATTGCTAAATATTATGAACATAAAACCATTATCAGACCATATTTTAATAGAGCCGGTTAAAGAAGAGGAAAAAACAAAAGCCGGGATTTTTTTGCCCGAAACAGCCTCAAAAGAAAAATCAGAGGAGGGCAAAGTAATTGCCACAGGCCCTGGCAAAATAACAGATGACGGAAAAATAATTCCTATGTCGGTAAAACCTGGCGACAGAGTTTTGTTCCAAAAATACGGCCCAAGCGAAATTAAAATTGAAGATAAAGAATATTTGATCGCTACAGAAAGCGATATTTTAGCAATAATTGAGTAATTTTCGCTCGCCAAATCAAATTTTTTCTGCGGGGAGAGCCTCTCTACGGGGCACCCTCTCCTCGAAAAAATCTATTTGGCTCGCTCTAAAAATATAAACATATGGCAAAACAAATTAAATACAAAGAAGACGCAAGAAAAATTTTAAAAAACGGCCTAGACAAAGTAGCCAATGCCGTTAAAGTAACATTGGGGCCCAAAGGCAGAAACGTTGTTTTGGGTTCGGGCTACGGCTCGCCGACAATTACAAACGATGGAGTTACAATTGCAAAAGAAATTGAGTTAGAAGACAATATTGAAAATATTGGAGCCGAAATTATAAAAGAAGTGGCATCTAAAACAAATGATACTGCCGGCGACGGCACAACCTCGGCTGTTTTATTGTGCCAGGCAATTGCTACAGAAGGATTAAAAAACGTGGCAGCCGGAGCCAATCCTTTGGCGTTGAGAAAAGGAATTATTAAGGCAAAAGATGCGATTATTGAAGCGTTAAGGGCAATGTCAAAAAATATAGATATCGCTAACACCGAAGAGGTTTCGCAGGTTGCAACTATTTCAGCCCAGGACAAAGAAATGGGAGATTTGATTGCAAAAGTTATGCAGGAAGTAGGCAAAGACGGCGTAATTACAGTTGAAGAGTCAAAAACATTCGGGCTTTCAAATGAAATTGTGAAAGGCTTGCAGTTTGACAGGGGATATATTTCGGGATATATGGTTTCAAATGCAGAAAAAATGGAAGCATCTCTTGAAGAGCCGTACATTTTAATAACAGATAAAAAAATAAGCTCGCTTCAGGAAATTTTGCCTTTGCTTGAAAAGCTTGTAAAAGCAGGAAAAAAAGAATTGGTTATTATTGCGGATGATGTTGACGGAGACGCCTTGACAACTTTAATCGTAAATAAAATCAGGGGAATTTTTAATGCTTTGGCGGTAAAAGCTCCGGGATTTGGCGACAGAAAAAAAGAAATGTTAGAAGATATTGCCTGTGTTACGGGAGCTGAAGTTATTTCAGAGGAAAAAGGAATGAAATTAGAAAATGTTGAATTAGAAACATTGGGGCAGGCAAGAAGAGTGATTTCCACAAAAGAAAATACAACCATTGTTGAAGGAAAGGGAGAAAAATCTGAAATTGATAAAAGAATTGGCAATATTAAAAATGAAATTAAAGATGCAACTTCTGATTTTGATAAAGAAAAATTGCAGGAAAGATTGGCAAAATTATCAGGCGGGGTTGGGGTTATAAAAGTTGGAGCCGCCACAGAAGTTGAGCAAAAAGCAAAACAGCATAAATTAGAAGATGCTTTGCATGCAACCAGGGCTGCGGTTGAAGAGGGAATTGTTCCGGGGGGAGGAGTTGCTTTGTTAAGAACCTTGCCAGCTTTGGAAAATGTGCAGGTAGAAGGCGATGAAAAAACTGGAGTTAATATTTTAAAAAGAGCAATTGAAGAGCCGATAAGGCAGATTTCAGAAAACGCTGGAATTGACGGCGCAGTTGTTGCTCAAAAAGTAAAAGAGGGCACAGATGATTTTGGGTTTAATGCCCAGACAATGGTTTACGAAAACTTGATAAGAGCAGGAGTTGTTGACCCGACAAAAGTTGTGAGAACCGCTTTAGAAAACGCAGTTTCTTCAGCCTCAATGCTTTTGACCACAGAAGCAATTGTTGCAGAACTGCCAAAGAAAGAAGAAGCGCACAGCCATAACATGCCGAACCCGATGATGGGCGGAGATTACTAATAAAATAATATATAATTTGTTCCAAAATCCCCTATTGATTAAATAGGGGATTTTGATTAAGATAAAAGTATATGCAGTGTCCAAATGATAACGAAAATTTAGAAAAAGTTTTGTTTCATACTGTGGAAGCGGATTATTGCCCAAAGTGTTTGGGCATGTGGTTTGATAAAGACGAGCTCAGGCATGCAAAAGATGAAAAAGATAAAAACTTGAACTGGCTAGATATTGACTTATGGCGCGATAAAGGAAAGTTTGAGGTTTTTGGCAGTAAAAGATATTGTCCGGTTTGCAGAATTGCATTTTGCGAGGTTAATTATGATGAATCAAAAACAAAAATTGATTTTTGCAAAAATTGCCAGGGAATTTGGTTAGATAGGGGGGAATTTAAGCAAATAATGAATTATTTGAAAAGAAAGTCGGACTACGAGATTTTAAACCGTTATAATAAAAACCTCGTATTAGAATTATGGGAGGTATTTTCAGGGCCCGAAACATTTAGGTCGGAATTAGAGGATTTTTTCACTTTATTAAAATTATTTAATTACAAATTTATCGCTCAGCATCCGCATATAAGCGGGCTGATTGATAGTTTGCCAAAATAATATGGACATAATTTTATGGATAGTTTTAGCCGTTGTAGCGGTTGTTATCTTTTGGATAATAGCTGTTTTCAACGGTTTGGTCGTATTAAAAAATAGGGCAAAAGAAGCATGGGCAGATATTGATGTCCAGCTGAAAAGAAGGTATGATTTAATCCCAAACCTGGTTGAAACCGTAAAGGGATACGCGGCTCACGAAAAAGAAATATTTGAGAAAGTTACGCAGGCAAGAGCATCTGCAATGTCGGCTCAAGGGGTGAAGGAAAAAGCAGGAGCAGAAAACATGCTTTCTAACACCTTAAAAAGTTTGTTTGCGGTTTCTGAAAATTACCCGGATTTGAAAGCTTCAACAAACTTTTTAGAGCTTCAAAGAGAGCTTACAGATACAGAAGATAAAATACAGGCAGCCCGCAGATTCTATAACACTAATGTCAGGGATTTGAACATTAAGATAGAAAGCTTCCCTGCAAATATGATAGCTGGCAGTTTTGGTTTCAAACAAATGGATTTATTTGAAACAGCAAACGAAACAGAAAGAGAGCCAGTGAAAGTTAAATTTTAGTTCGCTCGCCAAATAGTTTTTTCTGCGGGGAGAGCCTCTCTGCGGGGCACCCTCTCCTCGAAAAAATCTATTTGGCTCGCTACCCATGGCGTCAATTTACAAAAATGCAGATTCAAACACAAGAAAAACCTGGTTTTTACTAACTGGGTTTTTGGTCTTTATCATTGCAATTGGCTGGCTTTTCAGTTATTTATTAAACGATAGCGCAATTTTGTACATAGCAATATTTTTAAGCGTTTTTTCATCATTTGGAAGCTATTGGTGGTCAGATAAAATTGTTTTGGCAATATACCGGGCAACTCCTATAGAACACAATCAAAATCCAGAGCTTTACCACGTTGTTGAAAATTTATGCATTACAGCCGGCTTGCCGGTTCCCAAAATTTATATTTTGCCAGAACTTCAGCCAAATGCTTTTGCAACAGGCCGCGACGCAAAACACGCTGTTGTGGCTGTAACCCAAGGATTATTAAATCGTTTAAATAAATCGGAATTACAGGGCGTTTTGGCACACGAATTATCGCACGTTGGAAACAAAGATATGCTTTTATCAACAGTTGTGGCTGTTTTGGCAGGAGTTATTGCAACCTTGGCAAACATGTTTATGAGAATCAGTTTTTGGGGAGGGGGCAGGCGGTCAGATAATGACCGGGGGAATGCAGGAGCTATTTTGGCTATTTTAGGAATTTTAGCAGCAGTTTTGGCTCCGATCGCCGCAACAATGGTGCAATTGGCGATTTCCAGAAAAAGGGAGTTTTTAGCTGATGCCGATGGCGCGCTTTTGACCCGTTATCCAGAAGGGCTTGCCAGCGCTTTAGAAAAAATTTCTTCTGACCCAACTCCAATGCGCATTGCCAACGATGCCACAAGCTCGCTATTCATTGATTCGCCGTATAAAGGGAAACAAAAAACTAATTGGTTTGTAAAGTTATTTTCAACCCACCCGCCCATTGAGGAGCGCATAAAAGCTTTAAGAGGGATGGAAGTTTAAAATTTTATTATGAGTATTGATATAATTTTATATATTTTAACCATAATGATATTTTGGGATTTTTCTTCCCACGTGATACAACTATTAGGTTTTCGGGACAAATTTTTGAAAAGCAAATCCCTTTTGTCTTATTATTATCCCCATTTCCGTTGGAGAAAAACACCCAACGGGCCGATTGAAAGGAAAAATGGCCAAAAATATTATGATATTTTCTGGACCTTATATTGGGGGTTAGCATTTGTTTTATTGTTAGTTTATATTTTTTTGAAATAAATTTTGGAGGAGTCGCATAGCGGCCATTGCAACGGCTTGGAAAGCCGTGACCCGCAAGGGTCTCGTGGGTTCGAGTCCCACCTCCTCCGCAACGTACAAAATTTATTTGAAATTTTTACGTTGCTGAGACGTTTAATTTTCTGGAAGAAAATTATTACGTCTCGCCATAAAATGTATTACGTTTATATTTTACAAAGTGATAAAGATGCTAAAAAATTATTTAAATAAAAAATAATATTATTAATTTTTAAAAACATGGAAAAAGAAAAAGGATATATAAATACATGTGGAGCTTCTGGGGCAGTGTATGGTTTGGGTTTTGCCGGCGCAGCTATTTATTATATTCAGCATGCCAATACGTTTTGGATGGGGGTGGTAGGCATTTTAAAAGCTATTGTCTGGCCGGCGCTTCTTATATATAAAGTGGTTGAGCTTTTGAAATTTTAAGCAAAACTAATTATTAAAAAATTAATTTGGAATTTGGAAGATAACGCCAAGTTTCAACAAAAAAGTGGACGAACAAACATTTAAATTTTTAAATAAAACTTTTACGCTGGCGGCTGTTTTAGTTTTGGGCGTTTTGGTTTTCTTTGTTGGCGAGATGGTTTATCAGTTTAAATATCTCGGCCAAAATTATAAAAACCAAATAACGGTTACCGGTGAAGGAAAAGTTTATGCCAAGCCTGATGTTGCCGTGGTTAATTTAGGAGTTTCAACCACAGGGACAACAACAGCAGATGTGATAACAAGAAACACTCAAAAAATGAATGCAGTTTTAAAAGCGGTAAAAGACTCGGGAGTTGAAGACAAAGATGTGCAGACAACAACTTACAGCCTAAGCCCTCTTTATAACTATACCGAGGCAGCCGGCAGAGTTTTTCAAGGTTACACTTTAGAGCAGGATGTTCAGGTAAAAATAAGGGATTTTACAAAAGTTGGCGATATTCTGCAGAAAGCAACGGCAGCCGGCGCAAATTTAACTGGAAATTTACAGTTTACAATTGATGATCCAGAGCAATTTAAAACAGAAGCGAGGGCAAAGGCAATTGCACAGGCAAAATTAAACGCGCAAAATCTTGTCAAAGATTCTGGAATAACATTGGGCAAGCTGATTAATGTTTACGAAAATTATGTTTATCCAGTTTCGTATAGCAGTAATGCAAAATTAGGAATGGGCGGGGGTGTTGCTGAATCATCTCCAAGCCCGGTAATCCAGCCCGGCCAAACAGAAGTAGATGTTACGATTAATTTGACTTACGAAGTAAGATAATTAGTAATAACTATGGAAGATTGCATTTTTTGTAAAATCGCAAAAGGAGAAATTCCTTCTGCCAAAGTCTTTGAGAACGACAAGATAATTGCTTTTAATGACATTAACCCGAAAGCCAAGGTGCATATTTTAGTTGTTCCTAAAAAACACATTGAATCTGTAAAGCATTTAGAGGAAGCTGATAAAGAATTGATTGGAGAATTGGTTTTTGCGGCCAAGACCATTGCAAAAGATAAAAATTTGCAAGGATACAAATTGGTCATAAATGTGGGCAGGGAAGGAGGCCAGCTTATTGATCATTTGCATCTGCATCTATTAAGCGGAGAAGCCAACTCATTGGGCGTTTGATTCCAAAAAACCCGCTCAAATAGCGGGTTTTTAAGTACTGGAATAATACCATTTTTCAATTGAAAAAAGATGTATTTTTTGTTACAATTAATGTATATAAATGGAAACAAAAACAATAGATACAAAAGAGCTAATAGAGGAATTTAATAAAGATTTTTACCAGCCGGATTATTTTTGTAAATTTAAAATAAATAGTAGAAAGAGGAAGTCGGATATAAGCGCGATTATCCCAACATATAACAGGTGTCCCTTTGCTAAAAATTCCGAATACTATAAATATAATCCTTTGGCAATCTGCATAGAGGCTCTTTTGATGCAGAAATCTCCCGTCAGAGAGATAGTTGTGATAGACGATGCTACAACCGACAATACGGCAGAAGTTGTCAAGGGTTTTACGGCGGGAGCCTATTCGACCAAGGCTGT
>Ga0172380_10009220_pt1 | contig 10567 bp, 9 predicted proteins | sample Leawe162metaG_FD_119747 | JGI IMG/M metagenome (GOLD analysis project Ga0172380, IMG submission 119747) | Leachate microbial communities from a municipal landfill in Southern Ontario, Canada - Leachate well 162 metaG | ecosystem: Engineered > Solid waste > Landfill > Unclassified | place...
ACTTCCTATGGAATTTGCCGTTGAGGCGCAGAAATTATTGAGTCTTTCCCTGGAAGGGACCGTTGGATAGTTATGAAGGAATTTTTTAATCTGCACAATATATTTTTTGTAATAGGAGGTCAGGGAATTTCCTACCTGGAATTTTGTGCCGTAATTTTCGGGCTTACATCTGTTTTTATGGCCAGTCTGGCCCGTGCCGTAAATTACTGGATAGGATTTGTCTATACCGCACTGCTCTTTATGATGTTCCTTCAGAAAAACCTCTATACCAATATGTTGTTGCAACCCATTTCCCTGGGAATAAACATATACGGGTTGTATAGATGGACCCGTCCCCGTAAAGGTGAAAAAAATAAAAAGAACCAATTACAAATAACCTTTTTGAACAACAAACAACGCATTATGTACCTGTTGTTCCTGGTCACTATTGTTTTGGTATGGGGATTCATCCTAACCAGGCTGCATTTAATATCGGATGTCTTTCCCCCGGCCCGGTCTCCTTACCTGGACGCTTCTGTTGCAGGACTCATGCTTACGGCACAGGTGCTGGCGGCACAGAAAAAATGGGAATGCTGGGTCTTCTGGGTGGCATTAAACATTGGAAATGTCATTTTGTATATATCTGCCGGGCTGGTCTTCATGCCCATTGTTGCGGCATTCTTCCTGGCATTCAATATTATTGGTGTAATTCATTGGAAAAAGGAATGGGAAAAACAGAAAAGTTATGTTAAGTATTAAAGATCTATGTGTTAGTATAGGGGAGAAAGAAATCCTCAGAGGGATCAATCTGGAGATCAAACCGGGAGAAACCCATGCCATAATGGGACCCAACGGATCCGGAAAATCTACATTGGCATCTGTGTTGGCAGGGAGGGAGACTTTTACCGTCACGGGAGGATCTGCCACCTTTATGGGGAAAGAGCTGTTTTCGCTGACTCCGGAAGAAAGAGCCCGGATGGGATTTTTTCTGGGATTCCAGTATCCGGTTGAAATACCCGGACTGACTATTGTGAATTTCATGAAAGCCGCTATAAACGAGCAACGCAAATATAAAAACCTGCCCGCACTTACGTCGGGAGAATTTCTAAAAATGATGCGGGAGAAAATGGCTTTTGTTGAAATGGACCCGTCTTTTGTGGGACGTGGCGTTAATGTAGGGTTCTCCGGTGGTGAAAAGAAACGGAATGAAATTTTTCAAATGGCTATGCTGGAACCTACCCTGGCCATTCTGGATGAAACGGACAGCGGCCTGGACGTGGATGCGTTAAGGGTTGTTGCACAGGGAGTTAATAAATTGAAAACCAAAGAAAATGCTTTTGTGGTCATAACCCACTACCAGAGGTTACTGGATTACATAGTTCCCGATATCGTACATGTACTTTACAAGGGACAGATCATTAAAACGGCCGGAAAAGATCTGGCAGTGGAAGTAGAAACAAAAGGCTACGACCACCTTATTAACGAACAATGAAAGAATACACTTATATGCCTGAAGTAAGGCGTGTTTTCCGATGTACAGTGCCGGACGAAAATATCCGGCAGGTATTTTTGGTGGATGGCATACTGCAGGAAGAAGAGAACGAAAAGAACGGGATCACACTTAAAAGAGGACCCGAAGAGAAAGGGTTGTACATGCGTGTTCAGGGGGATCATTTTGCCGAAACCATACAGATCATAAGCGTAAGGAGCGAAGACCTGCCGCGTCCCCTGGAATTTACCAACGAATGGGAGCTTGATCCGGGTGCCGGGATCCAGATCATTGTGTGTGATCACACTTTAAACGAACATTTGTACCGGACATCCCGTTTTTCAAAAATTTCGCTTGGAGAAAACGCCCGTCTTGACATCCTCTTCATGCAAAACGAACACATTCGCTCCCGCTATTGGCTGGATCTGATAGCCAACCTGGGTCAGGGAGCCCAACTGGATTGTCACGTTCTAAGTCTATACGGCGGGATCATAAACAATAAGCTTCGTGCCGTCATGAACCATCCCGGCGCGGTTTGTCGCATGGACGGGCTTTACCTGGCAGACGGGGAACAACATATCCAGTATGACATTGCGGTTGATCACAATGCTCCTGATTGTTATTCCAGACAATTGTTCAAGGGAATCCTGGATAATCATTCCAGGGGGTCGTTCAACGGGGCCATAAAAGTGGCACAGGGAGCTCAAAAAACGGAGGCTTACCAGGCAAATCACAATTTGTTGTTAAACAATGAAGCAAAAGTCACGACAAAACCGCAACTGGAAATTTATGCCGACGATGTGAAGTGTTCACACGGGGCCAGTATAGGACGTCTGGATGAAATGGGGCTTTTTTACCTGCGTTCCAGAGGCATTTCTCTGGATCAGGCAAAAATGCTTCAGCAACTGGCCTTCGTAGAAGATGTTCTGGCCGGTATCCGTACCCAGGCTATACGGGAAAGACTGGAAAAAATGGTGGAAAGCAGGCTCCGTGGGGAGTTTAAAAAATGTTCCAATTGCACAATGCATTGTTGTTAAAAATTTTGTGCATATCTTTTTATTGTGCCCCTGTTAATCCAGCAACGATTGAGCTAACTTGCAATTCCCTTTTCCGCCGGAACACACATTTTATTTAGTAACCTTCTTATTAACAGCGCGATGGATTCTGAAGTCAAGAATGCAAAGGCAATTTTTCCCTATGAGGAAGCCTTGAAAAAAACAAAGGAATATTTCAATGGAGACGAGCTGGCCGCCTCGGTTTGGATCAACAAATACGCCATGAAAGATTCTTTTGGCAATCTTTACGAATGCACTCCCGAGGATATGCACAGGAGACTGGCGAGGGAATTTTACCGGATAGAAAAAAAATACTCCAATCCCCTGAGTGAGGAAGAAATTTTTCAGTTACTGGACCGTTTCAGGTATGTGGTACCTCAGGGTGGACCTATGTCAGGTATCGGGAACGATCATCAGGTGGCTTCTTTGTCCAATTGTTTTGTTATAGGTCACCAAAACCCTGCAGATTCTTATGGCGGTATATTAAAGATTGACGAAGAGCAGGTACAACTGATGAAACGCAGGGGCGGCGTAGGCCACGATCTGTCCCACATCCGTCCGGGCGGATCTCCGGTGTTAAACTCGGCCCTAACCTCAACCGGAGTGGTCCCCTTTATGGAACGCTATTCCAATTCCACCCGCGAAGTTGCTCAGGACGGGAGAAGGGGTGCTCTTATGCTTACCATTTCGGTCAAGCATCCAGATGCAGAACAATTCATTGATGCTAAGCTGGAGCAGAACAAGGTTACCGGAGCCAATGTGTCTGTAAAAATTGACGATGAGTTCATGAAAGCGGCCCTTGCGGGAAAAACATATGTCCAGCAATATCCGGTGGATGCAATAAATCCGAAATACAAAAAGGAAATTGATGCGGCTCCGCTTTGGAAAAAAATCATTCACAATGCATGGAAATCGGCAGAACCCGGCGTGCTTTTCTGGGATACGATCACCCGTGAATCCGTTGCCGATTGTTATGCGGATATGGGATACAAAACAGTCAGTACTAACCCTTGCGGTGAGATACCGCTTTGTCCTTATGATTCCTGTCGTCTGATAGCCATAAATCTATATTCTTACGTGGAAAATCCCTTTACTTCCAAGGCCAAATTTAACATGGCGTTGTTCAAAGATCATGTGATCAAGGCGATGCGCCTGAATGACGACCTGGTAGATATGGAAATGGAAAAGATAGATGCGATCATTGCCAAAATTGACAGGGACCCGGAAGACGAAGTCATCAAAAGGAATGAAAGAGAATTGTGGATGAAGATCAAAGAGAAAAGCATGGGCGGAAGACGTACGGGGCTGGGTATTACAGCTGAAGGAGATATGTTGGCTGCGTTGGGGCTGTGCTACGGGTCCGAGGAAGCCATACAGGTAGGAGTCCTGGTTCAGAAAACACTGGCCCTTACCGCTTACCGTTCCTCAGTCATTATGGCCGAAGAGCGGGGTGCATTCCCAATATACGATCCCAACAGGGAACTCAGGAACCCCATGATAGAAAGGATACGGCAGGAAGACAAAGAGTTGTACCAGATGATGGAAAAATCAGGACGCCGCAACATTTCCATGTTAACCATCGCCCCTACCGGAACGACCAGTTTGATGACACAAACAACCAGTGGAATTGAGCAAGTGTTTATGCCTGTTTATCAACGCCGTAAGAAGGTTAACCCAAATGATAAGAACGTTACAGTGGCTTACACGGACAAAATGGGTGATGCGTTTGAAGAATATAATGTTTTTCATCATAAATTCCTGGATTGGGCCGAAATCAACGGCCACGATCGGGATACAGTCATTGGCCTGGACAAAGAAGCTTTAGAGAAGCTGGTTCAGGAATCTCCTTATTACAAAGCCACGGCCAACGACGTGGATTGGGTAGCTAAGGTTAAAATGCAGGGACAGTTGCAAAAATGGGTGGACCATTCAATAAGTGTGACCGTAAACCTGCCGGCCGATATAACGGAAGACATGGTGGCACGGGTATACAAAACAGCCTGGGAGTGGGGTTGTAAAGGGATTACTGTATACAGGGACGGTAGCCGCTCAGGGGTGCTGATCTCTTCGGATTCACAGGATAAAAAGAAGATACAATTCCTCCCGAAAGAAAGGCCGGAAGCCCTGGAAGCCGAGATAATCCGTTTCAAAAACGCCAATGAACAATGGATTGCTTTCGTGGGGTTGTACCAGGGGCGGCCTTACGAGATTTTTACCGGGAAACTGGACGAAGATACACGCGTGATCCCCAAATCGGTAACTATGGGAAAGGTCATTAAAGTGGTGGATGAGAACGGATCCCGTTACGATTTCCGTTTTATTGACAAATACGGGTATCCCAATACCGTAGGAGGCATTTCCCATATGTTCAACCAAGCTTACTGGAATTATGCCAAACTGATTTCCGGGGTATTGAGGAACGGACTTCCGGTAGAAGAAGTGGTCCACCTGGTTTCTTCTCTGGAGCTGGACAGCCAGACCATTAATAATTGGAGGACAGGTGTGGAACGTGCATTAAAAAGATATATTCCCAACGGGACAAAGGACACTTCTGGAACTCAATGTGAAAAATGCGGATCTCAGAATCTGGTATACCAGGAAGGTTGCCTGCTCTGTATGAGCTGTGGGTTCTCAAAGTGCGGTTAAGCGTTTTCCTATGGCCACAACAGTAGTTTATCCTTATTCCAAGATCAATGTGGGGTTGCACGTGCTGGGAAAACGAGCAGACGGTTATCATGACATTGAAACATTGTTTGTGCCGCATAAGTTGTGTGATATACTTGAAATTACCGATTCCCAAAGATCTGAAAAAGACGTTCAACTGTTTCTGTACGGGTTGCCCTTGCCGGGACCCGAATCCGAAAACCTTTGCATAAAAGCCTATCGGCTGATAGCCCGTGATTTTGATCTTTCTCCGGTTGAAATTCATCTTTACAAACAGATCCCTCCGGGGACCGGTCTGGGAGGCGGGTCTTCAGATGCGGCTTTTTGTATTCAATTGTTGGACAAACATTTTTTATTGGGCCTGACTCCGCAGCAAATGCATCACTATGCCTTGCAGCTGGGGAGTGATATCCCGTTTTTTCTTCAAAATGCCCCTTTTAAGTCATACCTGGCTACAGGAAGGGGAGATGTTCTTATGCCTTTTGCTCCCGATTTGACCCAATACAGGATAGAAGTGCGTTTTCCTCCCGTAACAGTATCAACGGCAATGGCTTATGAGGGTCTCCGACTGAAGAAACACAATACGACACTGAAAGATCTGTTGATGCAGCCGGTAGATTCCTGGAAATACATTGTAGAAAATGATTTTGAAGAAACGGTTTTTGAAAAACATCCCCAGATAGAACAATACAAAACGGCCCTGTACACGGAAGGTGCCGTATATGCATCCATGACAGGAAGCGGTTCGGCCGTTTTCGGATTGTTCCGGATTTAATTTTTGTTGTTATCTTTACCACTCGTTTATGGGACTGTTTTTTAGGGAAAAATTTAAGAATGGAGCAGAAATTGCTGTATGGGAGATCACCGAACCCGAAGAGCAATTAAAAGCAATGTGTGTTCTTCCAAACGATGAACAGGAAGAGCTTTCATATATAACCAATCCCCAACGCCGTTTGGAACGACTGGCCGTAAGGGCCATCCTGGACACGATCTTCAAAGAAAAGGTATACCTGGGGTATCATGAAAACGGACGGCCGTTTTTGCAGAATTCAATAATAGAGATCAGTATTGCCCATACCCGGCGTTTTGCCACGGTGCTGACACACCCGGAAAATAGCGTGGGAATTGATATAGAATCACTTAAACGGAATTTTTCAGCGGTGGAAAAAAAGGCGGTCGGAGAAGAAGAAAAAGACTTCCTTTCCGAGAAACCGGAAACCCGGGAATTGCAGCTGGCCTTGATCTGGAGTGCCAAAGAAGCTCTTTACAAATATATGTCCCAGCCCGATGTGGATTTCATAGAGCAAATTAAGATCAGCAAATTTTCACCTAAAGAAGAAGGCGAATTAGAAGCTGTTTTCTATCACCGGGACGGAATAGAAGAAACCTTTACTCTTGATTACTTCCTTTTGGAAGACCACGTTATGGTATGGCTGGTGGGGTGATCTTTGTCATGTATTTTTCCAAAAGCAATGCCGGGCGGTAACTCATTTTTGCATGTCTAAGTCCTTTGTCCCCTGCGTCATCTTCACGGTTAATATATTTCACGCCGGGATAATTCTCCATAACGTATTTGACCAATAATTGGTTAATGACCTGGTAGGCTCCGCGGAATTCAGGAAATGCCTTTTCTACGTGTACCAGGTATGTGTCTTCTTTGTAGGGTTCTCCCAGTGTATAGGCGATGATCTTTCCGTCAAGTTTGATCATAAAACCTTCCAGTTGCAGAGACTTATAAGCCCTGAAAGCCCTGTGTACCGCACAGATCTCTTCTTCCATGCCCATGTTGTATATACAGCCCATGATCCTGCACCATTCATCGTTCATTACAAGACAGTCAGCAATATCGGCTTCCGTTACGGGAAGAAACTCATAATGCGGGTAAGTCTTCAGAAATGCGTTCAGGTGGTTTCTTTTAGACTGTAATTTTTTACCTTTCAGATGAGCCAGGTCATTGATGTCGTAGATGTAATCAAAAGAATCTCTTACCGGTTCAATAACAAACGTTTCAGGGAATTCGGATTCCAGCATTTCTACTTCCATGCCGGAAAGTCCGCCCAGTAAAAAAGGTCGGTTTTCCGACACTTTTTCCAAAACGATAAGTGCGGTACGGGGTGGGACAGTTTCCCGCATGCTTAACGGGTAAAGATAATGATAAGGCACGTTTTCATCTTTACGGCTGCGGATAACAAGCAGTGAATCGTTCTCTGTTTGTATGATGTTGTGAAATGTGTGGAATATTCCCGACCACATATACAAAGTGGAAAAACTGTATTCAGATCCCGTTTTACCGGAGCTTTTCAAATACGGGTCCAGGATTTCTTTATCATTTATGGTTAGAGGGATAAAAGGATCCATATCATTATTATTCGTTCAGCCAGATCTGTAGATTTTGCATCAATTCGTTTCTCATGGATTCGGGCAGTGTTGCAATTCGGGTGCGGTGGCTTCCTCCGGGTTCCACGTAATACAAAATGTTGGGTTTGTTGGGATTGGGGACGGCAGCAGCTGTCCAGGGATCCCATTCACCGTAAATGAAAACGATATGGGCATCCGTTTCTTTTACAAAATCGCGTTGTTCACGATACAATGCTTTTTTGAAACGGGGTTTGTACATATCCGGCAAAAAGAGGTCTTTCAGGTATCCACGCGCATCTTTCAGTTCCATGGCGGGGTATTTCCGGGTAACCCACTCTCCCGGAGGCGGCGTGTTGACAGAAGTTGAATCCGGTTTCCCTTTTTTACTTTTGTCGGGAACAAAGCGGGTTCGTTCAACTTTGAAGCGGAACGGCTTGGTGTCGTACCCGTAATAGCCAAGTTCTTTAGCGGCCTGTATAAAAAAGGGCATGGTAGGTGAATCCCTGACAAAATAGTCAGGAGAAGCTATCTGCATCAAATGGGCAAAAAGAAGTCTGTCGTGAGCGTCTAAAGCCGGAATCTTTTCCGGATCCGTACCCCATTGCCAAAAGGCAAAAGAATACTCCAAAACACAGTAATCAAAGATCTCGTTTACGGGCCTTGTAAAGTTCAATTCAGCTGAATCGCAATAACTTATGAATAAAGGCATAAGACTGTCCCGACGTATCAGGACTTCTTTTTGAAAATTCAGAACTCTTTCTCTGGTTTCAGGAGTTCCTGCTTTACGAGCAATGAATGGTTCATGCCTGCCGTCTTCAACTCCCTGGCACAGCGGGGCAACGTAGGACACGGTAATATCCACATCGTTCGGGTATAATGTTCTGTACATCAAAGCAGTCTGCCCTCCTTTGCTGATACCGGTGGCGATCCATTTACCGGGATATATCGTGGCAAACATTTCCCGGATCTTATGCAGATCGGTCATGGCCTGGCGGCCGTTTAAAAATTCCCAATACCTGGGAGAGGGAACAGATTCGGAAAAATAACGGTGTTCTACTACAATAAGATTGGCATCCAGCAACCGTGACAATTCTTCCCGGAAACGGGGATTGGCCGCATAATCGGCTCCGTATCCCTCGGTAACAAGGATAGTTGGACGGTCCGTGCCCGCATGCATTACAAAAACGCGTTGCTCAAAAAAACCGTATATTATATCGTCGTGGTTGACAAGTTGTCGTACCCTAATCCTGTATTTTTCATTAAATGCGGAGCTTTCCAGTTGTAGTACTTCGGTAACCTCCGGTAGGGAAGCCAGCTGTATTTCCAAAGAGGTGCGTGCTGGTTGCAGCGTTTGAGAAAAAGAAAGACGCGGATAGGCTGAAAAAGCTAAAACGGCAGCCAGGAAAAGCAAAGATCTGTAATGTTTCATATAGTTGTTACGGTTTTTTTGTATCGATCAGATGGTGGTGCAACTCCTGCTTTCCGGAAGCAAACGTACGATCAAAGATCACCCCGGGAATATTTCTGGTTGAAGGCAATGAAGCAGTGGCGGGAACTCCGGTTCCAATGAGCGAAAGTGTTGTTTTTAAAATATTTTCACGCGGATCTCCCAGCGGATACACTTCTCCCATCAGCACATCTTCTGCCGTGTAGTCGGGGGTAAATCCGTTCCTGAAGTCAGTAACACCCTGTGCATTGGCATATTTATATACAATGGCCTGGGTCCCCCAATTTTCAATTTCCGGATCATCTTCCGGATTAAATATCATGGCCGCTGTATATTTTCCACGGGTAATATCGCCCACTTTGATGACTTCCATATAGGGATCAAGGCCGCAAATAGTAAGTTCAGAAGCACTTGCAGTGTTGTGTCCGGTCAGTATATAAATGCGGGATAAATTCAGGTTGACGGGAACGTCGGAAAATTTTGGAAAATATTCATACAACATATCATCCCGGTTGTTGTCTGCCCAGTAATCCTGGTAGAGATCGTTCCAGGTTTTGGAGATTAGAACCGTGTTTCCGGTCAGGCATTCCGACGGACAAACTACTCCAACAAAGGCAGAGGCCACACTCAGGTACCCACCCAGGTTGTAGCGCAGATCCACCACCAAGTCTGTAATGCCTGCAGCTTTAAATTCCTGGAAAACAGGATAAAAAAGACTTTCTGAATTCCCAAAAAAATCGGTATAACAAATATAGCCCACTTTTTGGGATCCGTCTTCAATGATGGTTGAAGCAATAACGGGGTTCAGGTTTTGTTTTCGGGAAGTAAGGGTGATTATTCCGGTTTCGTAAATCGATCCTTCCCTGAGTTCGCCCAGTGTGAGACTCAAGGAAGTTGAGTAATAAAGATCCGTATAATTGTCCTGTGTGATCGCATTGCCGTTCATTTCTATTAAAATGGAGCCCCTGTGCAGACCGGCTTCAGATGCAGGGGTCTCCGGATAAACGTATTGTATTACGGCAAAATAATTACCGGTGTTGGAAAAAGTACCGAACGCCAGGGAATAACCAAAAGTGGTTTCCACGCCTTCTCCTCCTTCTAAAAGCGCCTGTACGTCTTGGGTTATAAACGACCAACGATCTTCTGCCCGGTAACACAACTTTTCATAAAAATCAAATTCATCAAATTCGTACCGGATATCAAAGGTATCCTGGATATGGTCTTCCCACAGATAGACTTCTTTCATAAGATCCAGCATATATGTGTTCACTTTTTGGGTGATCAGGGGCGCTTCTTCCGGGTGCCTGAACCATTCGCAGGAGGTGAAAAGGAATATCAGAGAAAACAGGATTAAAAATCGCTTCATCACAAAAATAAATTATCCCACTAAAGTACAAATTTTTATTCTTTACCTTTGCACAAAACATACCAACACAGAGGATGAAGCAAAATAATTTTGTGGCAGAACTTACATGGAGGGGCATGATCCACGATATTATGCCCGGGACAGAAGAATTATTGAACAAAGAAATGACGACCGCATATGTAGGTATCGATCCAACGGCGGATTCCCTG
>Ga0172380_10009223_pt1 | contig 10564 bp, 11 predicted proteins | sample Leawe162metaG_FD_119747 | JGI IMG/M metagenome (GOLD analysis project Ga0172380, IMG submission 119747) | Leachate microbial communities from a municipal landfill in Southern Ontario, Canada - Leachate well 162 metaG | ecosystem: Engineered > Solid waste > Landfill > Unclassified | place...
CGCACCTGCGGCGCCCTGTACTCCCGGAGAAATGTCCTGATGCGCTGGTAGTAGGGCTCCGGGGAGTAAATGTGGTCCAGGATCCGCCTGTCGAAGGGAGCTGACAACCCGGCCCCTCCTGGCACCACTGCCCGCGCTGTTCAACCCTGGGGTGAGGGGCGTATCAACGAACCATATCGATTATTCTGATATGGCGCATCGGCATCTGCGGGCGCCATGTCCTCAAACAGCTCGTCGAAAAAATTGCACCTTTGATGAACCGGCGCGTTTTTTTTCATCCAGCGCACATCGCCGGCGCGAGTTTTAATGCAAATCCGGTCACCCGATATTTCGCCGAACATAATACAAGTGCCGGCCGAAGCCATTCTTGCCTCCTTCATAGCCCCGTTCCTCCGCTATCATAACGACGACGCCTGCGCTGCAAGCGCTTACAGAATGCCAGGCGCCCCATTCTTCCGGCGCCAAGGGAATGTCTACTTCTGCATATCAGCGCCGGTCTTCTCCACGGAGGCCCCCGCCTTCTTAAGGGCTTCGCCGGTCTTCTCGACCGCCTGGCCGGCAGCGTCCTTTGTCGCCTCCGCTGTTTTCTTTACGGCAGCGCCTGTTTGCTCGACAATGTTGGTTGTCGCCTCCACGGTCTTGTCCGCAGCCTTGTCAAGCGCGGCGCCTGTTTTTTCCCCAACCCCGGCCGCACTTGACGGCTCCGAGTCGGAAATCTTGCAACAGCAGCCGGCCACGACTGCGGCTCCAACAACAGCAACCGCCAAAACGCACACGATCCTTGCCACATTGATTTTCATAACCACGCCTCCTGTGATGATTGTAAACTTCTTCTGCAACTGTAAGCATATTGCACGAAGGGCCTGCTCTTTGCCATGGGGTGTAACCCTACCGGGGCGGAGATAGCGCCGGAAAAGGCAATCCGGATTTTCAGTATTGAAATCGGTGGCGGGAATGGGGCGAAAGAGGCTGCCATCCTGTTAAAACATATATTTCACGAGCGGCTTTCCGCTCGTGAAATATATTACGTAACGTTTTCAGCGCCAGGCCTGCCCGCAGGACTTCGTCCAGCGATGCAGGCGGGCCGGCTGTCTTTATTCCCTCACCGGCCGATACTCCGGCCCGCCGAAGCCGCCGGTCAGTTCCTGATAATCAAGAGACGAGAGAAACAACTCCCATATGCCCGTGTCCTGATTATAAGTGGCCAGATCCGTCAGCCCGTCGCCGTCGTAATCCTCCGGAATCGACACGCCGCCCGGGGTGCCGGCCACGTGGCCCCACCATGTATAAACCCCGCCCCGCTCAGCATCAAGAGAGCCGGAGAGCAGCACCTGCCAAGTCGCCGTTGCCGAATTATAGATCGCGGGATCCGTCATCCCGTCGCCGTCGTAATCCGAGGAGACCGCAACCCAGCCCGGGCCGCCGAACACGCCGAACTCCAATATGTATCCCCTTGAAGACGTGCCCAGCACCCACATGCCGGTGTGCTCGTTATAGGCCGAGGAAGGATCCGCCTTGCCGTCGCCATCATAGTCCCCGGGCGAAGGAGTATATCCTGCCCAGGCGCCAGGGGCATATCTAAGCGCATATCCATCTGCGGATGACAGCCCGTACCAGAAGCCGTCCGAGCCGCGATATATGACCGGATCGGTTTTGGCATCCCCGTCAAAATCACACGGCGCCGCAGTGAAAGCAGGTCCGCCGAACTGGGCGCTTGCGATTGCACCGCTGGATGAGAACATGACCGTCCACCAGCCGTTCACGATATTGTACACCGCGAGATCGGTGACGCCGTCGCCGTCGTAATCGCCCGGCACCGGCATCAAGCCGGCCTGGCCCGCTGCCACGCTCATCCACTGGTGATAACGATACCCCGAGAGAACCGTATGCCACGCGCCGTCTGAAACGCGATAGATGGCGCCATCCGCCTTGCCGTCGCCGTCATAGTCGTTCATGGTCCTGGCCGGCGAATTGACGCCCAAATCCCTCACCAGGATCGAGCCGGGCCCCGTAGTCCTGTTGTTCGCAAGGTTCGGGTCATGCAACGGGCTCGCATGCCGCACCGTCACCTGCACCTGCTTGACCCCGCCCAGAGTTGCGGGCACCACCAGGCCGAGCTTCGCCTGCGCCGTCAATATCACCAGCTGCTCCTCGCCCACCGCCAGGCTGAACGCGCCCTGGTCGGTTCCGAGCAACACCATGGCCATATTGTTACTGCCCATGCGGAAATCATACGCCACTTCGGAGGAGCTCAGCGGATCCGGGCCCAGGTTTCCAAGCCAGAACGACACCGTTCCCGCCGTCGTCAAATTGGTCACAATCACCGGCAGGAACACCATGTCGCTCGCGATAATATCTGCTGTGCCCACCGCCACGGCCGGATCCAGCTCGGCGTAGCCCACGTCCACGAGGCTCATCGGACTGGCCTGCGTCGCCGTTTTCGCCATCCCCCAGTAATAATAGAAGCGGAGCGGCACGACGTCGTAATCGTCGTACAGGAAATTTGTCGCGCCATAGTCCGGCACTTCTATCATGCGCACCGCCGTGTTGACGTTGTTCGTCCGGCTTTTCCAGATTTCATAGCCGGTTGCGCCGCTCACGCTGTTCCAAGACACCCTGACCTTGTTGGTGTAGGTGCCTTCCGTGGCGGTTATATCCGGCGGCAGGATGCTGGATGAAACCTGCAGATACACGCCCACAAAAAGAGACGTTTCCCCGACAACCACAAACTGTGTTTGGTTGGTCGGCGTCACATAGCCGGATAAAGCGCCATAGGCGACTGAATATTCGCCCACGATTGTGCTCACGGCCGCCAGGTTCCCCGTGCCCGTCGTCGGGCCGGCATATCCCGCCGGCGCGGTTAACCGCCAGCTCCCGGCGATCGGCGTCACCTGGATTGCGAGCCAGCCGGGATCGGCCGGCAAGGGGCCGGTTACTGTATACATATTGGTCACGCCCGGCGCCGCCTTAAAGAACGTGTCTCCGGCCTGGCTGGCCACAACACTGACAACGCCCGTGGAGGCCAAGGCGAGATTCGTGCCGCCGGTGATTACGCCGGGGCCGCTTAAGACCGCGAAGCTCACCGGCAATGTGGAAGATGCCTGCGCGCTCAAGCCGACCTTGATCGCCGACGCGGCAAAGGTGGAGCCGTTGGTGGGCATAAAGTTCGTGATCACCTGGCTGCTCGTCGGGATCGTGCCGCCGGTGCCGTTGAATGCAACCTGGCCGGAGAACGCCAGCGCCCTGCCTTCCATCGTGCTGCTGGTATCCATCGTGATGGACTGGTCGGCCAATATGGTTCCCTTGAAGTTGCAGAACGTTCCAAGGGTGGCCGAAGTGCCCACCTGCCAGAAAATATTTTTAGCCTGCGCGCCGCCGGCCAGGATGACGCTTCTGTTAACGCCGGCCTCCACTATCAGCTCGGTTGCTATCTGGAATATCCAGACATCATCCGGACCGCCGTTGAGAGTGACGTCCGCACCCGTTATAAGCGCCTGGCCCGTGAATTTATAGAGCCCGGGAACAAGAACCAACCCCCCGATATTCCCGGCTCCGGGATTCAGGAAAGGCCCCACTGGCACGGGCACCCGGTCCCTTGCCTCGTTGTACGCCGTGGTCAAATCGCCTTTGGCAGCGGTCAGCATGACGGGGTCCATCACCGAACCGGCCGGGCCGGCATTGTCCACGCAGTAGATTGTCCCGTTCACCTGGGCTGCGTTCAAGAGTATCGCGGCCCCGCTGATCGGGCTCGCCCCGACATCCCCGGTAATGGTTCCGCCGCCCGTGGTGGTGATCGCCGCCCCGGAAAGAATCGTAAAGCGCGCGGTCGAAAGCAGGTTTACCGGCGATGGGCCCGCGGGCAGCGCAGGCTGCGCCAGCACCACGCCCGCCGCCAGGACCAGGCCTGATAACATTCGTTTAACTTGCTTCGCCGCAAGTTTCAACTGATAACTTGTGTTCATTTTAACTTCCTCCTGCACTCTGTCATTGCGGAACATTTCCCCCGTTTGCCGTAAAGATTCAAACAGATGATTCATAGTTGTGATAACCTCCTTTTAGGTTTCATTTCTTTTATTTATTAAAAGATTAAGTCATTGGTCATAATTTGACTATGGGGTGAAACCCTACCGCGGCGGGAATATCGTCAGGGACGATAACCGGAATTTTCACGGCAGAAGCCCGGTCGGTCTGCGGCGGCCTGTCGAGCGCGCCGCCTTCCTCTTCAGGTTTCCCGGTGTCCTTCGGGGCAACCCCGCCCGCGTCGTTGTAACACTGCGGGTAAAGCCGCCTTGCGCAGTCCGGGCAGATGCTATGAGTAAACTTTATGGCCGAATAATGCCCGGTGATGTACGCCTCTATCTGTTGCCAGTAACCTTTGTCGTCGCGTATCTTCTTGCAGGCGGAGCATATCGGCAAAAGACTGTGCAGCATCTTGACCATGGCAAGGGCGGATGTAAGTTCGGCAATCTGATCATCCTGTTTCGCGCCGGCAAACTCGGCCTTTGAAATGTCCACAACCAGGCCGTCATACGCAATCAGCTTTCCCTTGGCATCGAACACGGGAAGGGACGTATTTTTCAACCAAAGGATTGAGCCGTTCTTGTGAGTGATCCGGTGCTTGATTGGCGCTGGAGCCTCACCCCGCAGCAACTGCGCGATCTGCCGGAAGACGATCTCTTTGTCCTCAGCATGAATCATATTATACCAGAGCTGCGGCTGCGCGGCAAATTCATCCTCGGAATATCCCGTGACCTGCAAAACGCCAGGATAACGGATCGTGCAGACGGCCTGCCCGTTTTTGACGATGACCGTAAAGACGAACGCCTTGGCCGCGTGGATGAGATGTTCGAACCGCCTTACGCTGTCATCCGGCGCTTGCCCGGCGGCGTTCAGCTGTTGAGATGCATCTTTGCCACCACACGTTTTGTAATCGCTCTTGCCCTGCCCCGTGCTCAAGGTTCGGGCAAAAGCTTCATCAGGAATAGTTACAATCTGTTTCACTTTACTTCCCCGCTTCTGTTATCGGGAATATTTTCTCCCGTTTGCCGGAAGCCCGGGCTGATGCTGCCGCATGGCACATCATGATTTCGGATCAGCCCGGCCTGCTGCACGGCAACGTTCACCGAATCGATCCAAACCCAATCCATCTGACCAACAGCGAACCAGAACCTGTATTCTCCAGCCGGCAGGCCGGCTATGTTCAACGCTTGCGTTTCAGGCAGGTTGAACAAAAAACCCCGGTAGACCGGCTGGCAATTTGAAAGGTTTATATCAAACGGCACCCACTGCATTGAGCTATTCAGGCAGTACCAGCTTGAATTCGCGCGCACAAAAACCCACCAGTCAACATAAGCCCGGGGATGCTCCCCCAGGTTAAGCTGCACTGAGATTGATAGATTGTCACCGCCATCAATGACAATGTCCCTGTCAGAACCATTCGCCTTAATGATCAACTCCATCGCCGGACCTGAAAAAAAAGCATTGTCAACCCCGTCAATTATCCCGCTCTCCTGCGCGGCGTTCGAACCGGTCATGCAAGGCGCGGCGACCGGGCCCGCGAAACCGGCAGCTGATACCGGATCTGCCGGCGCCGGGCCCGCGGTCTGCGCGGCTTGCGCCAGCATCACGCCCGCCGCCAGTACCAGGGCTGCTATCTTTTGTTTTATCCCATCCACCGCAAACGCCCGCGGATAATTTTTTTTCATTTTAATTTCCTCCTGCTCATGCCCTATGGTTGAATAATATTTTTTCAGGGCCGTATTTTTTCTTTGGCAACAGATTACGCCGGGGGCCTGATCATTGCCATGGGGTGTTACCCTGCCGCGGAAGACCTGGAAATGATCCCCAAACACCTGCCAACGCGAGAGGAATGTTTGTTCGTTCCGTTAAAACATACAACAATTTTGCGGAGAAGTTTGAAAACTGTAGGCGTCATAACATGACGGCATCCGACGCCCGTATGCCCTGTCCTGCGAAGCCCTTGGGCGAAGAAGGATATGTGCGGGCCTAAATGAATTTGGTTACGGCCAAAGGCCGTCTTAGTGCCTTATCCATCGGGAACAGCTATAAAAACAAGTTTTTATCATACGTATAACTCTTTGACTGCATGAATGATGTAGTCATAAAATAAACCGTCGATTTGCGCGTCAGCGATGCCACCGTGTGTCGAATTCGGGCGCCCGCCTTGCGGGATTCGAAAAAGCAAGGCAATCCGCCGACGCTCTTTGAGCTATGGCGGACATGGCTTGGGCCGGATGCGGGTGCGCCGCGCGAAGCATAGGACTTCATTCCATGCAAGCGCGGGAAACCCGTAGGCGGCCTAAGATCGCCACAGCATTTTTCGAACCGAATTCGACACGCTTGGGTTGCGGGCGCAGCTCGCGCTGGAAGGGATATGACACCTGCGTCGCGTGTTAAAACTGGGTCAGACGATGGTCAGCTGGACGCTGCTTTCGATGATGCCCGCCGAGATGGCGTAGCGGGTGAGGCCGGCGGTGTCATGGATGCCGAGCTTCTGCATGAGATGGTCCCGGTGCTTCTCGACCGTCTTGATGCTGATGCCAAGCTCGGATGCCATTTGCTTGTTGGCCTCGCCTTCGGCAATCAGCTGGAGCACCTCCACCTCGCGCGAGCTCAGGCGGACGGCCCTCGTCTTGAGCCGCCCCTTTCGATCCAGCGACTTCTGGCTTTGATGGCATAGCTTGCTGGCGACGGCGGGGCTGAAAAAGGTGTTTCCTTTCTCGACTGCCCGTATCGCCTCCGACAGAAAGTGGGCGGATGTTTGCTTGATCAGGTATCCGGCCACGCCCAGCGCCGTCACTCTCTCGACGTAGGCTTCGTCACAATGGGCGGAAAGAATGAGCACCTTGGCTTCAGGCACGGCCTGGCGAATCTGGCGTGCGGCCTCCAGGCCGTTGAGCAGCGGCATGGCGATATCCATGACGACCACGGCGGGGCGGAGCTTTTTGGCCATGTCCACGGCCTGGCGGCCGGTGGAAGCTTCACCGACCACATCGATATCGCACTCGGCCTCCAGCAGCTTCCGCAGGCCCTCCCGGACAACCGTATGATCATCGGCCAGCAGCACGGCGATGCGCTTAATTGATTTCATGGGCGCGCGCCCTCCCCGGCGCCGTTTTTGAAAGGAATTTGCGCTGTGATGGTCGTGCCCCGGCCCGGCGCGGATTTGACCGCAAACTTGCCGCCGAACATCTCCACCCGCTCCCTCATCCCGAGCAGCCCCAGGTGCCGGCCCTTCTTTGCGCGCCACATATGTTCGACGTCGAAGGCCTTGCCGTTGTCATTGATTTGCATGCAAACGGCGTTCGGCATCCTCCTGATTCTCACCGCCGCCCGGTCGGCCTGCGAGTGGCGGATGACATTTGCCAGGGCTTCCTGGGCGACGCGGAAAAGCGCCGTGCGCTTGGCGCTGCTCAACTCCTCCAGCGCCGCGAAAGCCGTCAGGCTCACCCGGATTCCAGTCTCTTTTGAAAAGCTTTTCATGAACGAATGCAGGGCGGGAATCAGGCCCAGGTGGTCCAGCATCGCCGGGCGCAATTCGCGGGCAAACCGGTGCACGATGTCCACCGACTTTTCAACAAGCCGCTGCGTGCTCGAAATCTTGTCGCTGATGCCTCTGGTGTTATCCGTGGCCTCCTTTTTCAAGGTCGCCAGTCGGAAGTTGATGCCCGTAAGCATCTGGGCGATGACGTCGTGCAGCTCGCGGCTGATTCTCTTGCGCTCTTCCTCCTGCGCCAACAGGATCCGGCGGGACAGCAGCCGCAACTGTTCCTGCAGGCAGCGCGACTGCTCCAGCAACAGGCCGGTGTGCCGGTCGCTTTTGCGGAGGGTCTCCTCCACAACCCGGCGGTGAGCAATTTCCTTTTTCAACTGGCGGTTTGAGGCGGCGAGATCCACGGTGCGCTTGTTCAGCGACTGGTTCAGCCTGCCCAGGTGAATGTTGGCCTCCATGGCCAAGCGGTGCGTTTCCTCCATCGGCAGGATGGCCTCGGCAAAGAAAGCCCCGGCCCGGCGGATGAGGCTGTCCCTCGCTGCTGAAGAGCGGATCGGCAGAGCCTGGATTATCATCTCCCGCTCGTGAATCACGGCCAGGGCCAACGTCTCCAGCCCCAGGGCCACCGCCCGGCGCCCCAGTTTAAGGGCCGGCCGCAAGCTTGCCGCTTTTCCCTGCTTGAGGTAACGGCTCAACGCCGCCCGGTAAGGCCGCGCCAGCAAGCTGGAGTTACGCTTTATGCTGGATGAAGAATTCATGGGCGAACAGGTTGATCCTTTTGACTGATTTTGCCACCAGCTGCTGAGTTTTGTCAATCTCTTTCCTGAGATTCGCCGTGCTGGACCTGGCCGATCTCTTCAAAATCAAAAGCCGAAGGTCGATGGCAATCAGGGCCTGGGCTATGTCATCATGGAGCTGGCTGCTGGCGCTCTGCCGTTCATCCTCCTGCGATAGCAGCGACGTGCGCGTCAAGTCCCGCAATTGCTTCTGCAGGCAGAGTAATTCAGCCATGATTCTGCCGTGTTGTTTTCCGCTCTTCTTGAGGGCCTGCTCGGCCCCGCGGCGCATCAGGATGTTTCGTTCCAGGCAACGGGCCGAGTCGAATGATGCCGCCATGCGCCGGCGCAGCGCCCGGGCCAGCTGTTTTAAACGGATGTCGGACTTCAGCGCGGCGCGGTGATTTTTCTCGATCGGGACCACGGCCTCGGCAAAGAAAAGCCCCGCCCGCTTGACCATTCTATTCCTGGCCCCGGATGAGACGCTTTGCGATGACAACGCCATCAGGGCCCGCTCGTGAAACCCGGCCAGGTCGAGCGTCTCAAATCCCAAGGCCGCCATCTTTCCACCAAGGCTGACAGCCGGCCGGAGGCTCGCGCCCGGCCCTTGCTCAAGGTAATTGCGCAACGCCGACTGATAGCGCCTGGACCACTTGGCTTTTTCAATATTCTTCTTCACTGCGCTCATCTTTTGGCTTGGCCTGTTTTTTTTACTGCCGCGGACGGTCAATCCTCTTTCCTGTTTCCCACGAACAGCAGCACCAACCCTCCGGCCAGCGCTATCGCCCCGATAACCGGGGGAATGAAATATCTTTGCGTGGTTTCCACGTGCAACGGGCCGATATCGACAGGCTTGCCCCTGGTCTTAATGGTTATTCCAGAGTATGCGAGCACCACGACGCCCAGGGCGACAAGCACGATCGCAATTATTTTTTTGAACTCATATTGAGCCTCCGCCTTGGCAGCCTGAACCCGGCTTTTTCCGTATAAACATAACAAGGCAAATATTTACCGGTGATGCGTCCCTTATATAACGTTACATATGATTGTCATTCAAAGGCGTCCTTTGGCCGCAACCAAATTACTGTATTTCCGCATAATATGCGGGCAAGAGCCGCGATATTATCGCGGCCTACAGCAATCTTCTTCTAATTAAGCCGGCGCCCCCGGATGATCCGGACCAGGACCATGACGATGGCAATTGCCAGCAGGATGTGAATTAAACCTCCCAACGTGTAATTACTCACAAACCCCAGGATCCAAAGAACCGCCAGTATTACCGCAATTGACAAGAACATATGCCCCTCCTCTCTGTCGCCCAGTTTTCCGGATTGCACGTGATGCAATCATTGTTCTTTCTCTTTTCAACAACAGGATACGCGATGGGTCAGCCGCCTGCTATGGGGTATAACCCTACCGCCGGCATCCTTGCCGCGCATTCAGCACCAGACCTGGAAACCAGACTTGCTGACCGGCGCCCTTAAGCATACCGCCCGGGCCAGGGCGCCATGTGCGAGCCTTGGCGCATGATTTTGGCGAAGCATGGACGTTTTCTGCAGGCTTAACAGAAGGACGCCAAGGGCACCAAAGCGTGCCGGGGCGGGCGGCAATGACACTGCCCAACACAACGCTGTCATTCCCGGGACGGACACTTCGGCCGGAACCGGGAATCCAGTCCTTTTCCCAATCATCTGGATTCCCGCATTCGCGGGAATGACAGAGAAGTTAAGAACCTGGATTCCCGATTCCGCAGACGGATCGGGAATGACAGACAGGAGAAGGGGAATGACGGGCAGGCCCGCCTCCGCGGGAATGACAGAGAGACGGGCGGACTTGATGAACGAGCGAAAAAGAAAAGATGCCGCCATATCCCGCCTGCAACGCCTATGGCGTAGCCATTGCGGGCAAGTATGGCGGCCTTCCAATGGAGTGCCGTTCTCACTAACGGCAGCTACAATACAAAATACCGTTCAGGCGAACGGCAGCTACAGCATATACCCTGTTATTTACTGAATTGAGCGCCAAGCTTGCGCAAAATTCACCCGCAGGGCCGTGACGATCCCAATAACTCGGTGCCAAACGGGGTTAACCGCGTTTATTTACTTTACCAGGGACGGCAGAATCTCCAAGATTCAGGAACTTAATCTTTTTTTCACTGCTGTCCAAAATAATCTGATTTAGCGGGATTACCGCTCAAATATTCGTTTAAAAACGCACGTTTTAGACAAGTTTTGCGATCAGGTTACCTCCATGCTGTCCAACACATCATATGCTA
>Ga0172380_10009225_pt1 | contig 10562 bp, 9 predicted proteins | sample Leawe162metaG_FD_119747 | JGI IMG/M metagenome (GOLD analysis project Ga0172380, IMG submission 119747) | Leachate microbial communities from a municipal landfill in Southern Ontario, Canada - Leachate well 162 metaG | ecosystem: Engineered > Solid waste > Landfill > Unclassified | place...
TGGTGCCGGCAGCAGGAATCGAACCCGCGACCTTCTGATTACAAATCAGCTGCTCTACCAACTGAGCTATGCCGGCCCAGGCAAAATTATAGCTGAATGCTCCTTGCCCTCCCGTACGCTTGTGCCAAGGGCGGTTTAGAGTAGACTCCCAAGTGAAAGAGACTCCTGCAATTCATTGCAATGGCTCAAACGCAGCCCAATAAAAATGCCTCGTTAACTATCCTGATCATCGAGGATTCGGAGGACGATGCACTCCTCCTCGCCGGCTGTTTCAAGCGGGCCGGCTACGCCCTCGAATTCCAGCGCGTCGAAAATGCCGCTGCCACGCGGCAAGCCATGAGCAACGGGGGTTGGAGCGCCATTCTCTCGGATCACAGCATGCCCGGCTTCAATGCACTGGCTGCGTTGGAGTTGATGCAGGAATTGCATCTCGATTTGCCTTTCATCATTGTCTCCGGAGTCATTGACGAAGAAACAGCCATCGCCGCCATGCGCGCCGGCGCACACGACTATTTGTCGAAGGATCGCCTCGACCGCCTTGTGCCAGCTGTAGAAAGGGAAATGCGCGAGGCTAAAAACCGCGCCGAACGTCGTACCGCTCTGGAAACCGTTCAAGAAAACGAAGCGCGCTTTCGCTCGCTGGTCTCCAATATTCCAGGCATGGTATTTCAGCTTCTGCGCACCCGGGACGGCGATTTGCACTTCCAATATGTCAGCGAAGGCTCGGCCGCCCTGCTTGGCCTGGCGCCGCATGAGCTAACCTCAGCTTCACGGCTCTTTTTCAATAGCATTCATGGCGATGATCGCGAGGCTTTCGATTCGGCTTTGACTCTATCCTCGGAAAATTTCACGCAGGTGAACTGGGAGGGACGCATCCGTGATTCAGAGAGATCCGAAAAGTGGATCAACCTGCGCTCTGCGCCGAGACGCATCACCAACAACGAAATACAGTGGGAAGGCATCGCTTCCAACATTACTCAAAGCAAGCTGGCCGAGAATGAATTGCGCGAGTCACGAGCTCAGCTGGCCGAGTTGTCATCACACCTGGAAGCTGCCAAAGAGGAAGAACGAGAGCGCATCGCCCGCGACATACATGACGAACTCGGCGGTACCCTGGTGGCAATCAAAATTGAGGCCTCGCTGCTCTCGAGCAAGCTGCCTTCGGACCCCCTGCAACTACGCAAGCGCGTGCGTGGCATCGAGGGCCTGATCGACGACGCCATCAGCACGGCTGGACGCGTCGCTCGCGAGTTGCGCCCCGGCATTCTCAAGGACTTTGGCCTTGCGGCCGCCATCGAATGCCAGGCCGACGATTTCTCCCAGCGGGTTGGGCTCAATTGCGACACGACGGGCATTGCCCATGACATTGATCCGGACGAAAGGACCTCGCTTGCCCTCTTCCGCATCTTTCAGGAAGCCCTCACCAATGTCGCAAAGCACGCCAAAGCCACCTGGGTCGGCATCCGGCTCGGCGTGGAAGGCGAAGATCTGATGCTGGAAATAACCGACAACGGCCGCGGCATCAGCGCCGGCGACATGAGCAAACCAAAATCGTTTGGCCTGCGCGGCATCCGCGAACGCATGCGCGGCCTTGGCGGATCGCTTGAGCTGACCAGACACTCACCCCAAGGCGCCCGCGTCATCCTGCGCGCACCCTACAAACCCAGCGAGACGGTTCGGCCGGACCCGCTTTCATGAACGAGCATCGACACTTATGACGACCCCCATTCGCATCCTTATCGCCGACGACCACGCCATCGTCCGGCACGGCCTTCGCCAGATATTGTCCGACTCGGAGGATATGGTGGTCTCCGGCGAGGCAAAAAGCGGCGTGCAGGCCTTGCAGATGGCGCGCCAGGGTGAATGGGATGTTGTGCTGATGGATGTCTCGATGCCCGACAAGAACGGCATCGACACCCTGAAGCAACTCAAGAAGGAGTATCCCAAGCTGCCTGTACTCATGCTCAGCATGCATCCTGAAGAGCAATATGCCATCCGTGCGCTCAAGGCCGGCGCCTCCGGATATCTCACCAAGCAAAGTGCCCCTGAACTTCTGGTGACGGCCATCCGGCAGGTCGCCAACGGCAAGAAGTATGTGAGTCCCTCGCTTGCCGAGGAACTGGCCAACGCCATAACGGAAGATTCCGATCGGCCGCCCCACGAGAAGCTCTCCGACCGGGAATACCAGACGTTGGTCATGATTTCCTCCGGCAAGACGCTCACCCAGATCGCCGAGGAGCTCAAACTCAGCGTCAAGACGGTCAGCGTCTACCGGGCCCGCCTGCTTGAAAAAATGAAGCTGAAGAACAACGCCGAGCTGACCCATTACGGCCTCAAGCGCGGCCTGGTCGAATAACGCCCTCAGCCACTACGGATTTCAAGTCCGGCGGACTTCTGCCGTTAATTCACGGCGAAGGATATCCATTCATGGCTGAGATTACACAACCCTCGGAAATCGCACGGGAAGCCCTGCGGCGACTGGCCACCCAGCGCATACCTCCAACGCCAGACAATTACCGCACGCTCTATCACGAGATCGCCGGCACCAAGGCAGGCGAAGAGTTTCCCGAACGCAGCCTGAAAACCCTGGCCGGGCGCCTGCCCCGCGCCACGCCCGAACAATCCCGCTTCGGCCAGCAACTCGACGGAGCCATCGTCGCCAGGGACTGGGCCGCCCTGACAACCGCCCTAATGAGAGTGATGAAGACGCTCGAGGCCGAACCCCTTGGCTGGTCCGTGCTGATCGGCGATCTGCTCGGCCAGATGGAACGCCGCCATGCCGGCCTCACACCGGCCCAAAAACGCGAGGCCGTCGGCCACATCCTGGATTCCGCCGGCGCCGATCCGGCCAACCTCTACGAACGCATGCAGTCGCTCCTGCGTTCCTGGTCGAAGACGGGCGCCGGCACCGAACCCTCCCCCGTGCCTGGAGAGGCGCCTCCTGCCGACGCAGTACCCGCGCCAGGACGACAAGCGGACGTTTCCCCTCAGGCTGCCGGACTGGACGAACCGCGCCTGCCCGGCGACGAACTGCGCGAACTCATCGCCCAACTGGTGGAAAGCTCGATCAGCATGCTGCTGATCGACACGCCTGAACTGGCGGACGAGGCCACGGCGCTGGCTGCCAGCGTCCGGCAGGTGCGCGACTCGGCAACGTTTGCCCTGCTGACCAAGCGCCTCAAGCAGTTCAACTACCGCCTGCAGTTCGTCGCCGAAGACCAGGCCGATCTGAAGGCCGCCCTGCAGAAACTGCTGCAGCTGGTCATCGAAAACATCAGCGAACTGGTTGAAGACGACAAATGGGTGCAGGGCCAGATCGGCATGGTGCTGGACCTCTTCGGCCAGCCGCTCAACCTCCGCAGCATGGACGACGTCGGCCAGCGCCTGAAGGAGGTCATCTATCGCCAGAGTGCGCTGAAGAAGAGCCTCAACGAGGCCAAGGAAAGACTCAAAATCATGCTGGTCGGCTTCGTGGACCATCTGGCCAGCTTCTCCGAGTCGACCAGCGACTACCACGACAAGATCGAGCAGTGCGCCGAAAAAATCAGCGCCGCCAATGATCTGGCCGAACTGAACGCTGTCATCGAGGAAGTCATGCGCGAGACGCGCATCATCCAGCTCAACGCGCAGCGCTCGCGCGACGACCTGAGTGCCATGAAGGCGCGCGTCGGCGAAGCGGAGCAGGAAATCGTCCGCCTGCAAAACGAACTGACCGAAACCAGCGAGCTGGTGCGCCACGACCAGCTGACCGGGGCCCTCAACCGCAAGGGCCTGGAGGAGGCCCTGGACCGCGAACTGGCGCGTTCGCAGCGCCGCAAGACGCCGATCTGCGTCGCCCTGCTCGACGTCGACAACTTCAAGTCGCTCAACGACACCTACGGCCACCAGACCGGTGACGAAGCGCTGATCCATCTGGCACGCGTCATCCGCGAGACCATGCGGCCGCACGACACGCTCGTCCGTTATGGCGGCGAGGAATTCCTCATCATCCTGCCCGATACCCCGCTGCCGGACGCCGTTTCGGCCCTGACACGGCTGCAGCGCGAACTCACCAAGCGCTTCTTCCTGCACCAGAACGAAAAACTGCTCATCACCTTCAGCGCCGGCGTTACCGCCTTCCATGCCAACGAGGCGCGCAACGAAACCATCTCGCGCGCGGATGCGGCGATGTACCAGGCCAAGAAAAGCGGGAAGAACCGGGTTGTCCCTGCGGATTGAAATCCGCAAATTCCATCTTCAGAAACACGAATCGCCGGAAATCCGGCGATTCGTGTGGGAGTCGTTTACTGCGCACGCAAGGAGACGTGTTCTGGTGTTATCGGCACGACCTGAGGGAACTTGAGGAATATTTTTTCGCCACTGGGAAAAAGCCCTTTCGAGACAAAGAAATAGGGCGGAACCTTGCGACGCCGCCCTAAAGTTTTCCTGAGGCAAACCGTTACTGCATTTGACGGCGACATCACCGCCCGCCTGATGGGAGTCTAGGGGCGATTGGCTGTCACAACCCTCAATCTTGCAAGGAGAAACGTCATGCCTCAGGTAATCAACAGTAACATTGCATCGCTCAACTCGCAACGCTCCCTCAATACATCGCAGACCGCTCTGGCGACATCTCTGCAGCGCCTGTCCTCCGGCCTGCGCATCAACAGCGCCAAGGACGACGCCGCCGGCCTGGCGATCTCCGAGCGGATGACCGCGCAAATTCGCGGCCTGAACCAGGCTGCCCGAAACGCCAACGGCGGCATTTCGCTGGCGCAGACGGCGGAAGGCGCGCTCGCCGAAATCGGCAACAACCTGCAGCGTATTCGCGAACTGGCGATTCAATCCGCCAACGGCACAAACAGTGCCGGCGATCGCGCCTCGCTGGATGCGGAAGCGGCCCAGTTAACCGCGGAAATCACGCGGGTTGCCGGCCAGACCTCATTCAACGGCCTAACCCTGCTCGACGGCTCCTTCACCAGCCAGTCCTTCCAGGTCGGCGCCAACGCCAACCAGACGATTTCCGTCAACACGATTGCCGACTCGCGTTCGACAGCGCTGGGCAGCAATATCCTGCTCGGACTGGGATCAGTCATCGGTGCAGGTGGTGTAGGCGTTACCAAGGCGGCTGCCGCAGACCTGACTGGAGGCAACACTGTCGGTATCGAAGCCGCACTGACGATCACCACGCTCAATGGCGGCACCACGGCTGCCTTCGGCTATGCAGCAAACTCCGATGCCAAAGCGATTGCCGCAGCCATCAACACGAACGCGTCCGGTGTCGGTGTCACCGCTACCGCCTCAAACAGCGCAACGCTGAGTGGCGTTTCGGTTGCGGGAACCGTCACTTTCGATCTCAACGGCGTCACAGTATCAGCGGCCGTCGCCGATCCCACTGACCTGACAGCTCTGATGGGCGCCATCAACGGTGCGCAGGGCTCCACCGGTGTGGTGGCATCGTTCACCAGCACCTCATCGAAAGCCGGCCTGACTTTGTCGACTACCGACGGGCGTGATATCAGCATCCTTAACTACGACAACACTGGTGGCGCCGGCACTGCAACTGCCGTTTTCTCAGGCGTAACCTTGACCGATGCCGGTAACGATTCCTCCATCAAGAGCGGCACGGTGTCGCTTAGCAGCACGAAAGGAACCATTACCCTGGCCGGTGCCAACACGGACGTCTTTACTTCGGCAACACAGTCCAGCGCCTTTTCGTCCCTGGCCAGCGTGAGCCTCACCAGCGCAGCGAATGCTCAACTCGCCATTGCAGTGGTGGATGCCGCATTGGGCCAGGTCAGCGTCTCGAGGGGCGACCTCGGTGCCTACCAGAACCGCTTCACGTCGGCAATTGCCAACCTGCAAACCACCGCGGAGAACGTGAGCGCAGCCCGCAGCCGCATTCAGGATGCCGACTTCGCGGCCGAAACGGCCGGCCTGTCGCGCAACCAGATCCTGCAGCAAGCGGGCGTGGCGATGCTGGCGCAAGCCAACGCGCTGCCGCAGCAAGTCCTGACGCTGCTCCGCGGCTAAGGTCTCAAGCCACGTTTGAGGGGGGGTGCCGGGCGTAAGCCCGGCACCCGCAGCCCTCGGAACAGGAGTGGATCATGGCGATACAGCAAATCAGTAACCTGGCGGCCTATGCGGTGCAGGTGAAGGATGCGCCGCGACGCCCTGCTGCCGTCAAGGAGGCTGCGCCGATCGAAATTCACCTGTCCGGCCAGGCCGCTCCCCAGCCAAGCCAGGAACAAGTCAGGCAGGCCGTTGAAGCCGTGAAAACGGCAGTCGAACCGGTGGCACGGGACTTGCATTTCACTGTCGACAAGGAAACGGGAAAAACGATCATCTCGGTAGTGGACTCGGCGACCAAGGAAGTCATACGCCAGATACCTGGCGAGGAAATCGTGGCCATCGCCAAGGCGATCGATCGTATGAAGGGCCTGCTGTTCAAGCAGTCGGCCTAGCAACTGAGGCAACAGGAGCAGGGAATACATGGCAATTTCTTCGGCAGGAATCGGCTCCGGGCTCGACGTCAGCAGCATCGTCAGCCAGCTCATGGCCCTGGAGCGCCGGCCCCTGACTACCCTCGATACCAAGGAAGCGAAGCTCCAGTCACAGCTCACCGCCTACGGCAGCCTGAAGGGTGCGCTGTCTTCCTTCCAGAGCGCGGTTGCCGCCCTGGCCAATCCGGCAAAGTTTTCCGCCGTCACGGCAAGCCTTGCCGATACGAGTGTCGCCACGGTCAGCGCGTCATCGGCGGCGACGGCGGGCAACTACGCGGTCGAGGTGCAGACCCTCGCACAGGCGCACAAGCTCAAGTCCGGCACATTCGCGGCGACCAGCACTGCGGTCGGCAGCGGAACTATCACCATCCAGTTCGGCACCTACAGCGGCGGCGTCTTCACGCTCAACCCGGACAAGGCCGCCGGCACCATCACCATCGACAGCAGCAAGTCCTCGCTGGCAGGCGTGCGCGATGCCATCAATGCCGCCAATGTCGGCGTCTCCGCCAGCATCGTCAACGACGGCACAGGCAACCGGCTGGTGGTCGCTTCGAAGGATAGCGGCGTCGCCAACGCACTGAAAATCACGGTGGCCGACGACGACCTGGCCAATACCGACAACAGCGGACTGTCGCAGCTGGTGCATGATGCCTCGACCGGCGGGACGACGAATCTGACGCAGACCGTCGCCGCCCAGAACGCCGCGCTGGTGATCGACGGCATCAGCATCAGCAAGGCCTCGAACACCATCACCGACGCCATCGAAGGCGTCACGCTCAACCTGCTCAAGGCCAACACGCCCGGCACGACGACACTGAGCGTCGCCCGCGACAGCGCCGGCATCCAAGGCGCGGTGCAGTCCTTCGTCAAAACCTACAACGATCTCAACAAGACCATCGCCGACCTGTCGAAATACGACGCGGCGAACAAGCGGGCTTCGACGCTGACCGGAGAAGCCACGATACGCGCGGTGCAAAGCCAGTTGCGCGGCCTGTTCAACGCCTCGCTATCGACGGCCGGCGGCGGCCTGAGCACCCTTTCCGACATCGGCATCACCTTTCAGAAGGATGGCACGCTCAAGCTCGATGCGAGCAAGCTGGGCACCGTTCTCGCCGATTCCACCAAGGACGTGTCGACGCTGTTTGCCGCGGTGGGCAAGCCGACCGACAGCCTGGTGTCGTTCGCCGGCTCGACCGCGGATACGAAGAACGGCGCCTATGCGCTCAGCGTCACCCAGCTTGCCACGCAAGGCAAGGCTGTCGGCGGCGACGCCGCGGTACTCACCATCGGATCGGGCAGCAACGACAGCCTGAACCTCACCGTGGATGGTGTCGCCGCCAGCGTGACGCTCGCCGCCGGCACCTATACCGCCGCCGCCCTGGCCGCTGAAATCCAGTCGAAGATCAACGGCGTCACCGCGCTCTCGTCTGCCGGCATCGGCGTGGCGGTGACGCAATCCGGCGGAGTGCTGAGCGTCACGTCCAACCGCTACGGCTCGGCTTCGACGGTGCTCATCACGGGCGGAACGGCAAAGGCAGACCTCTTCGGCACGCAGACCGAAACGGCCGGCGTGGATGTCGCCGGCAGCATCGGCGGCAACACCGCAACCGGCTCGGGCCAGACCCTCACGGGAAGCGGCGACAGCAGCGGCCTCGCCCTCATGGTGACGGGCGGCGCAACCGGTGCCCGCGGCAGCGTCAGCTTCGCCCGCGGCTATGCCTATGAACTGGACAAGCTGGTCGGAAAAATGCTGGAGAACGACAGCCTGCTCGACGGCCGCATGGACGGCATCAACGCCTCCATCAAGTCGATCGGCACGCAGCGCGAGGCGCTGGAGCGACGGCTGGAAGGAATCGAGAAGCGCTACCGCGCACAGTTCACCGCGCTGGACACGCTGATGGCCAGCATGACCAAGACCTCGAATTTCCTGACGCAGCAGTTGGCCAGCCTGCCCTCGTCAGACAGCTCGAACTAATATCACGAGGAGGCCTGAAACATGTTCGCGGTGATGCACAACCCGAAGGCGGCATACCACAAGGTGGGAATCGAGACCGGCATCGATGCGGCCGATCCGCACAAGCTGGTCCTCATGCTCTTCGAAGGCGCGATGCTGGCGGTAAGCGGCGCCTCGCTGCACATGCAACGCAATGAGATCGCGAAGAAGGGCGAAGCGGTTTCCAAGGCCATCAACATCATTGCCAACGGACTCAAGGCCAGCCTCGACACGCAAGCGGGAGGCGAACTCGCCGAGCGGCTCGCCGCGCTCTACGATTACATGTGCGCCCGCCTGCTCCACGCCAACCTTAACAATCAACCGGCCGTACTCGACGAAGTCAGCCACCTGCTGGCCGAGCTGAAGGGCGCCTGGGCGCAGATAGGAAACAAGCAATGAGCGGTCTTGCCCTGTATGAGTCGATGAGCACGCTCTCCGCGCAGATGGTCGAGGCGGCGTCCGCCTGCGACTGGGACAGGCTGGTCGCGCTGGAACAGGATTGCGCCGGCCTGGCGCGTCATCTTGAAGCGGACGGCGAGCCCATTCCGCTTTCGGAAGCCGAACGGGCGCGGAAGCGGGATCTCATCCGCCGCATCCTCGCCGACGACGCCGAAGTGCGCTGCCATGCGGAGCCGTGGATGGAGCAGGTCAGGCAGTTTCTCGGCGGCGGCGCACGGGAACGCTCGGTGCGCCGGGCTTACGGCGCCCACTCCGGCCAGTAGACGCCCGCCTTGCCGCGGGATGACAATGCCGGATCCGGGACGACACCATGATGCCCATCGATCTTGCCGCACGCCTGCGGCTCCTCACCGAATCCCTCGTCAACCCGGTTTCGCCGGTACACGAAATCCCCGCCGATCTGCCCGAACTGCCGGTCGGGCAACGCTTCACCGCCCGCGTTGAAAACGCCCTGCCGGACGGCACGTTCCGCGCGCTCGTCGCCGGCCGCAACCTGACGCTGGCCCTGCCGCAATCTGCGATGCCGGGCGACACGCTCGAACTGGTTGTCACGGCGCGCACGCAGCGACTGATCGTTGCAGAGGGCGCGGAAGACACGGCTGCAAGGCAATCCCCCCCCACCACCCTTTCGCGCACCGGGCAGATCATCAGCACGCTGCTCTCGGGAGAGGAACGGGCACCCCTGCCGGCAACGATCACTCGCACCACGCCGCTGTTGCCCGAGCCTCCCCTGCAGGCGGCCCGGCTGGCGCCTGCATTGCAACAGGCGATCGTGGAAAGCGGGCTCTTTTACGAAGCCCACCAGGCGCAATGGGTCGCCGGCCGCTATCCGGCCGAGGCACTGGCGCGCGAGCCGCAGGCGCGCCACGTCCGCCAACGGCGCACCCCGGATGTCGTCCCTGCCCAGCAGTCGACCGGGGAGACTCCATCCATTGATTCCCCCCGCGGCGCCGAACCCGCCGCCGGCCGCGCCGCCACGGCCACCCCTGGCCTGCCAGCCGAACTGCAACCGCTCGTCCAGCAGCAACTGGATGCCGCCGCCACACAGCACATCGTCTGGCGCGGCGAAGTCTGGCCCGGACAAACCCTGCACTGGGAAATCGAGGCCGACGAGCAGCGACGCGATGCGCCTGAGGAGGTGCCCGCGGAGCAATGGACGACGACCGTCCGGCTCATCCTGCCCCGGCTGGGCGAAGTCAACGTCGTCCTGCGGCTGACGCCGGCAAAAGTCAGTCTCGCCATGACGGCGATGGCTGACAGCGCCGCCGCCCTGCGGCAAGGATTTGCCGATCTCACGGCAGCCTTCGCCGCCGCCGGCCTGCCGCCGCTCGATGGAGGCGTGGAGTCGCATGAGCCCGCGTGAAATTCGCCAGGAAGCGGTCGCGCTGGCTTACACCGCCGCCGACAAGGCGCCGCGCGTCGTTGCCAAGGGCCGCGGCCTGATTGCCGAGCAGATCATCGCGCGGGCGCGCGAGCACGGCGTGTTCGTGCATGAATCGCCCGAGCTGCTGGCGCTGCTCATGCAGGTCGACCTCGATGCACGCATTCCGTCGCAGCTCTATGTCGCGGTGGCTGAATTGCTGGCCTGGATCTACCGCCTGGAGCACGGGCAGGCGCCGGACGGGAAA
>Ga0172380_10009226_pt1 | contig 10561 bp, 9 predicted proteins | sample Leawe162metaG_FD_119747 | JGI IMG/M metagenome (GOLD analysis project Ga0172380, IMG submission 119747) | Leachate microbial communities from a municipal landfill in Southern Ontario, Canada - Leachate well 162 metaG | ecosystem: Engineered > Solid waste > Landfill > Unclassified | place...
AAGCTTTGCTGGTAACGGTTCAAGCCTAACCAGTGTCAACGCCGCCCAGCTTAACGGCCAAAGCGCCGCCTATTACCTCAATGCCGGCAATCTTACCGGTACGCTAGCTGATGCTCGTTTGAGCTCTAATGTCGCTCTTAAGAATGCGACTGTAGCGAACTTTACAGGTGATCTTCAGCAGGGTGGATATAGTGTTTGTACAACCGCAGGCAACTGTGTCGGATCAGGTAGTGGTGGTGCAGTTGGTGGTAGCGGATCTGCGAACACTATTGCAATGTTTACTGGGGCAGGTTACACGTTGGCAAATTCACTATTAAGCCAGGCAGATGGTGCGGTAACTGTTGCAGGTAACCTGGTTGCTACTAATCTTTCGGGTGATGGCTCTGCCGTGACGAGTGTTAATGCATCCCAGCTTAACGGCCAAAGCGCCGCCTATTACCTCAACGCTGGCAATCTAACAGGCACACTTGTAGACGCAAGGTTAAGTTCAAATGTCGCGCTTCTTAACGCAACACAGTCATTTACAGGCGTAGTATCATTCACAGCGGCTAATACCGCTTTGCAAGTGACGAATAACGCTACAGTAGGCGGAACGCTCGCCGTGACTGGTGCTATATCTGGCGCAAGCCTATCGACAGGTGCTGGCGGAGTTGCTGTTAATAATGGCACATCAGCTACAACTGTACTATCAGGTGCATCGGGTGTTGTTACGCTTCAAAACGTTAATATAGTGCCGAATGGCTCGGTGACAGCGGGTAGTGGGATGGGAGTGTTGTTTACCGACTCTACAGGAAAGATACAAAAGCTTGCAGTAACTGGCCAAAGTGGTAACTGTGTTGGCTATAATGGAACCTCAATCGTATTCCAGGGATGTAGCGGCAGTGGCGGAGGGATAACGACTGAATTTGCAAATGGAGGCAATGACTTCACGACGGGCAACGGTACAACTGCAACCTCCCGTATCAGCACAAGCTATGATGCGGCCATTACTAACCCAGTAATTGGACTTAGTTCAAACGCTGCACTTGATGTCATTACCAATAACGTTAGTCGTATCAACATCCAAGGTGCTAGTGGCGATGTGAGTATCTTATCTAACTCTGGTAATTCAACGACAAAATTCACCGTCCGCACACAGAACACAGGAAACGCTGAGCTATACACTAATGCGCTAGTGGTGGACACCTCAACTCACGGTAACGATTACGGTGGTCGGGTTGGTATTGGCCTTAAGGTTGCCACAGTGCCCGAAGTGACGCTTGATATTGGCGGTGGGCGTAATGATTACGGCGGTTCTGGTATTCAGGTTCGCGCCAGCGCTACTCCGGCACTTTCCAAGTCGGGTAGTCAGGGAGAGGGAACAGCTTCAACTGGACGCATTTACTATGATCAGCAAGAGCGCAAGTTCAAGGTATCTGAAAATGGTGGAGCCTGGACTGACCTGGTAGCTGGCGGAGGGGGCTCACCCGTACTGCAGGGCGGTAATACTATGAGCTCAACCTTAGTCATGGGAAATAAACGCGCAAACTGGGGTGGCGACGGAGTGCTTATTGGTGTGGCTAATAACGACACAGCGATAACTTCCGGTTTCCATATTGATGCCAACGGACGCTATGTCTTTGACCGCCCATGGAATGACAACAATGACAGTGGTTTCAGGATTCTTGGCGCGTTCGGTGATTCGCTATCGGTAGATAGTCGATACAGCGTCGTGAGTATCGGGGGTGCTACCTCAAATGGCTCGAATACCTACGGTAATCTCGTGGTGGGCGGTAATGGTATACGAACTACGGCTATCCGCGTGGGGCTCGGATCCGAAGATGTCGGCATAACGGTTACCTGTGGTTCTAACGGGACAACAATCGATGCACCGCAATTTAAGTCGGGCATCCTGGTAAAATCCAATGGATGTAAAGCAAATACATCCGACCTTGCTGAAGCATATAACTCTACCGATAGCCTACAGGCAGGCGAGTTAGTTATGGCTGCCGGTACTTCCGCAACAAGCGTCAAGCGAGCCACGAGTGAAGGGGCCAGTGCATTGATGGGGATTGTTTCGACGAAACCAAGCCAGACACTAGGAACCTATGATGTGCCGAACGGATTCCCAATAGCTCTTTCTGGGCGTGTGCCAACAAAAGTCAACGGCGAAGGTGGATCGATTGCGGTAGGTGACAAAATTACAATATCAAGTGTTCCTGGAATTGGTAAAAAGGCGACGGGCGCCGGCATGGTTGTCGGTACGGCAGTAGAGTCTTTCGATGGCAACGGAACGGGAGCTATCGAAGTGTTTGTGAACCTTACATATTACGAACCAACAAATGCTGAAATGCTGCAGAGTAGCGAGGCTAGCTTTGGTAACCTAAACGTTTCAGGAACTGCAACGGTGAATGAGCTGAAAGTTACCAATGGAGTTGTAAGCGGCAACTTCACAGTAAACGGACTAACGACTGTTCAGAGTATCGTTGTGGAGGGACATATTGTAACTGCCGGAAATCAACCAAATGTTAGCGCTGAAATTGCGAGCGGTAATGGTAGTGTTACGGTTGAAGGTAACGATACTGCAGGTACGATTACAATCACGACTGGTAGTACGCCTTCTGTTGGTGAATTAGCCCGGATTGCCTTTAGTAGTGCATATTCAAAGGCGCCTCGTATGGTAATAAGCGCTTCAAATGAAGCTGCAGCGTCACTAAGGACCTATAAAAATAATGCGACTATCAGCGGGGCTTCAATTAATACAAAAGATGAGCCAGCACCAAATACTACCTATACATTCGATTACTTTATCGTCGAATAATAAGCGGAAAATACTATGTATAACACAGCAATTACTATGACGAAGATAAGTTTGAGAAAAGGGAATATTTTACGTGTTCTCGTAGGTAGTATTGCAGCAATCTGTCTTGTTGCAGCAACGACCCCTCTCTATGCGACTGAATCATCATTTTCTCAAGGGTTTATGTCACAAAGCGATTTGCAAATCGGTACAGTAGTCTCGTTAGGCGAAAACGGGCGATCAGTCGAAAAATCATCCGTTAATGCGGTCAGTAAAATGGTTGGTGTCGTGACTCAGGGTGCCGTATTGGAAGTCTCGGATGGAAATGGACGTGAGTTGCAAGTTGCAACTGGAGGACGAGCACAGGTGTTAGTAAGTGACATCAATGGAGCTATCAAAGCTGGAGATAAGATCACTACGTCGCCTATAAACGGTGTTGGGATGAAAACCATGACGAGTGGATATATTGTCGGTACAGCCATGGCTAATTTCAGTGCTGCGGAAAGTATTACCTCTCAAACGGTACTCTCAAAAGACGGTAAGAAGCAAGCGGTGAAGGTTGGTCTATTGCCAGTCCAAGTTGGTGTAGTATATTACGATTCTGAGGCTGACACATCTTCAATTCTTCCCAGTTTTCTGCTGAAATTCGTGAATGCGGTTGCTGGTAAAGAAGTTTCGATCTTGCGCATAAGTATCGCAATGGTAGTACTGCTTATCGGAACGTTGTCGATAGGGCTGATATTGGTGAGTGCAGTCCGATCGAGCATTGTCTCTATCGGACGGAATCCTCTGGCAGCTAGAGCGGTTCATAGAGGGTTATTCCAAGTGTTGCTTATTACGCTTGGCATATTAGTTGCAATGCTCGGAATTATTTATATCATACTGATTGTTTAGAAGAATAAGGAGAAAAAAGATGGAATATAGTGTGCTGTTTATAGGCGTAGGAATCGTTACGGTAGTGAATATTATCTGTACTGCAATCATTGTTTCCAGGAGCCAAGTCATGCACAAGAAGAGAGGCATGACGCAACACTATCACCTTGATGTAGACAGCACCGACTTGCTACCAGAAGAAGAAATGACAGCAGTGCGCACTCAAGCAAGAGAGAAAATGGAGCGTGCGTTTGGAGATACGTTTGCACACTTAGATCAATCCTTGGTTGCCATGGCAGAGAGCATAACTTTATCTGCAGAAAAGCAGTTTAGTGCAAAATTAAATACTGAACTTTCAAAATTCGAAGCTAATTTGGGGAGTGCTAGTGGCTCAGTTCAAGCCGTAGTTGAAAACACTACTAAACAGTTTAACGCTGGAACCGAAGCAATGCGTCTTGATTTAGAGGCTGCCGTGACAAAAGAAAAAGAACGGCGGATAGCTGATTTTGAGCAGCGTATGTCAACAGTCATCTCCTCCTATATCGCAGATTCATTTAATGGCAATCAAACTATGATTACACAAACAGATTTAATCGTTGAATGGCTTAATCAGCATAAGGATGAGATCAGAAAGGATTTGGCGTGATACTTCCTTCTTCTGTACACTCGCTTGATCAGCTGACAACAATAATATGGGAAATTGAAGAAGCACTATCGCAGCTACAAAAGAACCCTCAACTAAAGCCGCAATTCAGTACCTCTACGGAGAAATTATTCGCATTAAACAGTGTTCGTGACTTTACTAATTCAACAGGCCTAACAATTAAGGAAGCGCTTGAAGATGTTAGAAAAAATTCGAAGCAAATTCATATAAGTACAGGCGCCGTTACGTCTTTTGAATGGCAAGAGCAGATTGTAAAGTGGTTTCGGAATGAAGTGGACGGCAGCCTATTTTGTTCGTTTTCAACAGATACAACTCAAGGTGGAGGTATTGTTGTGCGTACACCCAAGAAGCAGTATGACTTCACATTCAAGCAGCGTGTATTAAATAACAGCGATAAATTAATGGAGTTAATGAAAACGAAATGAGCAAGGCAAAGGCTGAGGATACCACTCAAGTTATGGCGGGCGAAGCGACTGTCGTTAAAAGATACATCGTAAAGGCCAAAGGTTTTCACGGTGCTCCTGTTGGTGGCTATGTGCAATTTGAAAACGGTGATCGTGGGATTATTCGTGAGGTCGTGGACGGGGTAGCCACTATTTTGAACTGCGATAGTGAAACGACAAAGATTGGAGCCCACATTACGCTCAAGTCTCAAAAGATTGCTATTGGTGTCGGTGACGAAATGCTAGGCCAGATTGTTGATCCGTTTGGTCACGAGTACCACACGGGTAAGCAAATTGGCGTTCATGAAATGAGGCCACTATTCTCAAAAGCTCCCGGTATCGCAGAGCGCGAAACACTGAAGGATCCTTTGCATACAGGGGTAACAGTGGTCGATTCGATGTTCCCAATCGTAAAAGGACAAAGGATAGCCATCTTGGGTGATTCAAAGTCAGGAAAAACTAGCTTTTTGCATCAGCTTGCTGCTTACCAGGCTACGCTCGATACTATATTGGTTTTTGTATTAATCGGTAAAAAGCAAGTAGAAGTGAATTCATTAGCATTGTATCTAGATACAATTGGTATCCGTCAGCGTAGTGTTATCGTAACAGCAGATATCCTTGATTCACTCGCGCAATCGTATATGGCACCGTATGCTGGCTGTGCTATCGCTGAGAATTTTTGGATGAATGGAAAAGACGTCGTTATTATGTATGATGATTTATCGGCACACGCTAAGGTGTACCGCGAGATATCTCTCATCGCTGATGCGAACCCAGGCCGCGATTCATATCCTGGAGATATGTTTTATGCACACTCATCATTGCTTGAACGAGCAGGAAAACTACGTTCGAATGGAAAAACATTGACGGCACTTCCGGTTTTATTGACACCAAACGATGATATTACCGCATATCTTCCTACTAGTATCATGTCGATTACTGACGGTCAGTTAATATTCGATCTCACTACTTTTCGTCGCAACGTTCGCCCGGCATTAAATATTGGATTATCGGTTTCACGTGTTGGCGGACGGGTACAAACAAAAAAACAAAAAGACATGACCCGAATGACATTCAAGCTTTTGGCTGACTATAGAGAAGCAGAAGAGTTTTCGCATTTCGGATCTGACTCATCTGACGACATGAAGAAGACACTTCAAAGTGGCCACGACATAATTGAAGTTTTCAAGCAGCGAAAGCAGGAACTCTACTCAATAGAGCAACAAGAAGCATTGCTTGCGTCGGTGTTGCTAGCTGAAGGCAAGCCAATTGACGTTGGAAAGCTTAAAGAAGACCTCCGTGCTATAGAGGGCGAGCGGTCTCCGAAAGTAGCACACAGCAAGCCTAGGAAAGACATGGGCATATGAAACGCGCACTGACTATAAAGCAGGACGTAACTCAGATAGCGACTGTAGAGCGTTTAACAAGTGTCTTTGAGGGCATAGCAAGCATCAAAATATCACGCATACGAGATAAGGTGATAATTAGTAAGTCTTTCTTTGATGATTTATGGCAAACGTACAGGGAGCTTAGGATTAATCCTGACGAACAAATGAAAAGACCTCATCGATCGAAGAAAGACCACGGTGTGATTGTCGCTATTACAAGCGAAGGGCGATTAAGTGGCGGTTTAATTGATGAAGTGAAGACTAAGACGGAGGGTCTACTGAAAGACTCACATGGCGCCGTTGACGTTATGGTCATTGGTTCCCACGGCTATTCTGTTTTTGAACAACAAGGCATAGATGTCACGTACGCCTATGCTTTACCGGAATCGGATGAGCGATTTGATGTTGAAGAGATTATTTATATCTTGAAAGAATATGACGACATTACGGTGTTGTATCAAACGTATGAGTCACTTAGAGTGCAAAAAGTGGTTGCCATAGAATTAATCGCAACGATTCAACAATTGGGAAATGAAGTGGAAAGCCAATCAGATGCACATATAGTAAGCAGTAAGACCTTTGTGTTTGAACCAGGTATATCAGATATTGCCGACCAACTAGAGTCACTCATGATGGAGGTCGCCTTAACGCAGATGATTATGGAGTCTAAACTAGCCCAATACGCGAGTCGATTTAACGCAATGAATAGGGCTAAGCATAAAGCCGGTGAGATGAAGCTAGGTGTAACGCGTGAATTCTATAGGGCTAAGCGCAATGAATCCGATGAACGCCTCAAAGAGACTATGAAGACACTGATAAGGAGAATGGCATGAAAGATACCACTACATCAATCGGAAGAGTTACATCGGTCAAAGGTCTCATTTGTCTGATTGAACTCGTTGATCAGCGACCAGATATCCATGAGATTTTATTACTTGAGACAGAGGGTTATGAGCCTCGTTATGTTGAAGTACTAGAATACGAAGACGATAATATCGTTAAATGTCTAAATATTAGTGATGACGATTTAGTTCATTTTAGTAAAGCATATCGTACATTCCAGACTGTCTCCGTACCAGTTGGTCGAGGAGTGCTTGGTCGTGTGATTGATGCTCTTGGTCGGCCACTCGATGGAATGGGTCCAATTGACGGACCTACTCGAGGAGTCTACGAGCGTACAACCGTGTCTGCAAATAAAACGATTGCAAAGGTTGAAGTTCTTGAGACTGGTATAAAGGTTATAGATTTTTTTGCCCCCTTTGTAACTGGTAAAAAAATTGGAATTATTGGAGGCGCTGGAGTTGGTAAAACCGTCTTAACGATGGAGCTGATTCATAATATCGCCAAAGATGACACAAAGCTTGCCATGTTCGTCGGTATCGGGGAGCGTATTCGTGAGGGTCATGAGCTTCGTGAAACCCTTAAGGATCGCGGTGTACTAAAGCAATCAGTTGTTCTTATGGCACAAATGCATGAATCAGCCGCACTTCGATCGATGGTTGGACGATCAGCCGCAGCTGTTGCTGAGCATTTCCGAGATGAAGAAAAAAGAGACGTTCTTGTCTTCGTAGACAATATCTACCGTCACGTACAAGCATCGAATGAGCTTGCGACGTCAATCGGCACACTTTCAAGCGAGGGTGGATACCAGGCGACAATGTACACCGATCTTCGTCGACTTCAAGATCGACTGGTATCGAGTGACAACGGAACAGTAACGTCTGTTCAAGCAATTTACGTGCCGGCCGATGACCTCACCGACCCTGCCGTGCAAGAAATTTCACAGCAACTTGATTCAACGATTGTCTTGTCGCGAGCGGTTGCTGAATCTGGCATACGCCCAGCGGTCGATTTACTCAATACAACCTCATCTTTGCTTTCACCGGACGTTGTAGGCGAACGACACTACAATCTTGCGGCAGAAACACAGGCTATTTTGCAGAAGTTTGAGTCACTTAAGAACGTCGTATCTATTATTGGTACAAGTGAGCTTTCAGCAAACGAAAAGAGAGAGTACGACAAGGCATTGCAGATTACCGACTATTTCTCTCAATCGTTCTTTGTTGCCGAAGACTTAAACGGTGGGACCGGTGAATACTTCACCATTAAACAAACACTCGATGGCGTAGAGGAGATTCTTAGAGCGTAATGACAAGCCAAAGTCAGCCTACCTTACATTTGCGCATTATGGCGCCTACTAGCGTGATTTTTGAAGGTGAAGTAGAGTCTGTTAGTGCCAGCAATCACGTAGGTCCGTTTGATATACTGTCGGGTCATACGAATTTTTTTACGCTACTGTCAAACGGAACTATTATAGCCAGCAAGGACGGAAAGCAGACTTCCTTTGAGGTTCAAAAGGGTATCCTAAAAGTACAAAATGATACGGTGACAGTGTACGCAAATGTCGGAACAATAGGCTAAATGCTATTGCTTAGATCTCCAATCTGGCATACAATAAAATCGATATAGTAAATAAGGGAGTAGAGGGTTATTTTTTTATGGATATAAAAAAGCCAGCCACACAGGTAACACATCAGTTATCTCGGGCTGAAAATGCGTCGCAACAAACGAATAAAGGTTCAAATGGGTCTCGAAAGTTAGCGATCGTATTGATACTTGTCGTTGTCATTGCGCTAGCAGGATTCGCGGGTTACGGCTATAGCAAGCTCTCTGCAAACAGCACAAACTTCAATGATTCTATCCAAAAGGACCGTTTCCAAGCCGTATTCTTAACGAATGGTCAGGTGTATTTTGGTAAAGTTCAGAATGTTGAAGGAAGCTACGTTAAGCTAAAGAATATTTATTACCTTCAGGTGCAACAGTCAGTACAGCCATCGACGTCAAATCCTGAAAAATCGAGTAGTTCGGATTCTCAAGTATCTCTTACCAAGCTTGGTAAAGAGCTGCATGGTCCAACCGATCAGATGTACATCTCCCGTAGTGAAGTCTTGTTCTGGGAAAACCTCGAAAAGAACAGCACCGTTGTCAAAGCTATAACTGATTACGAGAAAAAGTAATAAGTAAAGCGTAACCCTTGTAATACGTATAAAATGAGAGGCGATACGCCTCTCATTTTATACAGGTATGCTAGGTACCCGTTTATAGATTACTTACATGTAAACTATTGCAAATCAGCCGAAAAGGAGCTATACTAAGGAACAGTTACGCGAATGTTCCCAAGAGAACCTCTGGCAAATGGTAGAAAAAACACAACAAAATGCATCTTTACACGCTTCATGGTGAAGTGATAAGATGGCAAAGCTGCCCTGCGAGGATAGAGAGATTCCACCACAGTAAAATGATGGGTTCGAATGTGTCCTAGCAAATATGAGGCGGAGCACATGTTCGTTAACAAGTAATGATGTAAGAAAATTTTCAAACGTTTTGAAGCAATTTATTGTTTCAAAATTATTATATGAGATTGACGGCAAGTAATTGGTAATAACCAATTACTAGTTGAGTCAATGCATAAAAAGGTACTCAAGAGCACAGAGAGAATGCCTAGACGTATATTACCGATGAAGGACGTGGAAGACTGCGATAAGCTTCGGGTAGCTGTCAACAAGCTATTATCCGGAGATTTCCGAATGGGGAAACCCGGCATGGTTAATACCATGTCACTTATTTCTGAATATATAGGAAGTATAGATGGGAACCGACTGAACTGAAACATCTTAGTAGGTCGAGGAAGAGAAAGTAAATAACGATACCGGGAGTAGTGGCGAGCGAAACTGGTAGAGCCCAAACCTTTTAGGTTTTTGTCTGTTTACAGACAAATACGGTTGATAGACCAATGCCTAAAGGGGGTTGTGATATTACATGAGACCAAGTCAGAGAACTTAAAATTTATTTTGAGGTATCTGATTTGCGACCACAGGCTATCACCTAGTGGATAAGGTAAAAAATCGGCGTGGTTAGCAGAATAACTTGAATGGTTAACCAAAGGACGTGAAAGTCGTGTACGCGAAAACGACGCTGACCTTATACATGTTTTATCGAGTAGGGCGGGGCACGAGAAACCCTGTCTGAATCCGGCTGGACCACCAGCCAAGGCTAAATATAATATACGATCGATAGTGAACTAGTACCGCGAGGGAAAGGTGAAAAGAACCCCGGGAGGGGAGTGAAATAGATCCTGAAACTCTGTGCTTACAAGGAGTCGGAGCCCGCTTGTCGGGTGACGGCGTGCTTTTTGTAGAACGATCCAGCGAGTTAATTTTCAAGGCAAGGTTAAGTCAAATGACGGAGCCACAGTGAAAGCGAGCCTGAATAGGGCGAATTAGTCTTGGGAATTAGACCCGAAACCGGGTGACCTAACCATGGGCAGGCTGAAGCTTCTGTAACAGGAAGTGAAGGGCCGAACCGTAGAGCGCAGCAAAGCTCCCGGATGACCTGTGGTTAGCGGTGAAATGCC
>Ga0172380_10009227_pt1 | contig 10561 bp, 10 predicted proteins | sample Leawe162metaG_FD_119747 | JGI IMG/M metagenome (GOLD analysis project Ga0172380, IMG submission 119747) | Leachate microbial communities from a municipal landfill in Southern Ontario, Canada - Leachate well 162 metaG | ecosystem: Engineered > Solid waste > Landfill > Unclassified | place...
AAACTCAAACACTTCAGACGCATCGCTACCCGCTACGACAAGCTCGCAAGGAACTTCCTCGCAGCCGTCATGCTCGCCTCAGTCCGAATCCAGATGCGCGCTTATGAGTCCACGACCTAGCGCGGACAGGGCTGGTTGACCGCCTCCGCCACGGCCAGCAGGAAGCTGGAGCGCGCGAACCGGCGCGCCTGCAGCTCACAGGCCGGCCGCATGCCCGCCGCCGCGTCCGGTGTCAGCCGCGCCACGGCTGCCGCGATCGCCTCGGGAGCAGGATCGGCAGCCAGCAGCAGCCCGGTCCCGCCATCGATGATGCTCTCCGTCAGGCCCCCGTCATTGACGGCGATAACCGGCTTGCCTGCCGCCATGGCCTCGACGGCGGAAATGCCGAAATCCTCGTTTCTCGGAACATATAGCACGGCGATGGCCCGGCCGATGAGTTCGGCCAGCCGCGCGTCGTCCACCCAGCCGAGGAAGCGGATGTTGGGGGCGCCCCCCGCCAGTGCCCGCAACCGCGCCAGTTCCGACCCGCCCGACGCGACGACGAGGTGTCTGTCGGGCATGCCAAGGAAGGCGCGGACGATGCGCTCCACCCGCTTGTTCGGCTCCAGCCTCGCCACCGAAAGATAGTAGCCGTCCTGGCCAAGAAAGCCGAACCGCTCGAGATCGACGGGCGGATGGATCACGCGCGCATCGACGCCCGTATGCCGGAGCAACCGTTGCCGCACGTGCCGGGAATTGGTCATGACCACGTCCATGGCGGCGACCGCATCGAGCCAGGCGCGGCGATAGCGGGCGATGGCAAGACGCAGCGCTGGACGGGCAAGGACGGGGACGCGGCACAGGTAGCGCTCCTCCTCGTCGAAGGCGAAGCGCGGCGGGGTATGGCAATAATAGAGCCTCGCCCCGCCCGTCTGGCGGCGTACCGCCAGGGGCGCGTAGAGGCCGCTGTAGATGATGCAGCCGGACGGGTCGCGGTCAGGTGGCAAACCGCGGAAGGCATGGAGGGCCCGCGGCACGCGCGGCAGCGCGCCGGCAAGACCGCCGCCAAGGACGCGCAGGCGCACCCCGTCGAGTTCGCCGGTGCCGCTGAAGTCCGGATAGACCCCCGAAACTGCGAGGCCGAAGTCCGGCAGGCCGCGGGCAAGCGTGACGACCAGGCGCTCGGCGCCGCCGTTCACCTGCAGATAGTCGTGCAGGACCCAGTTCCGGGGAGGCGAAACGGCCTCGCGCGGGTTCATGGAGCGCTGTAGCCCGTCTGGCACAGCCTCCAGCCGGCATCAGCGATCCGTTCGGCCAACGGGCGATCGGTGGCGAGCCGGTGGATCGCCTCGGCGAATTCCGCCGCCGTCTCCGCCGGCAAATAGTGCGCGCCGGCGCGTGCGGCGAGACCGCGAACGCCGTGGCGGGTCGACACCACCGGGCGTCGGTGCGCGAAGCCTTCCAGCGTCTTGAACTTGGTGCCGCCGCCCGCGCGCACGGGGACGAGGGCGACATGCGACGCCGCGTACAGGCCGGAGAGATCGACCCCGCCGGCCATGAACTCGAGACCCGCGGTGTGGCGCAGGATTCTCTCGAGTGCGGGGGAGGCGTGGCTGCCGACGACGACCAGCCGCCACGGCCGATGCAGCCGGGTCCGCAGCGCCGGGATGATGCGCAGCGCCAGGTCGCGCGCCGCCTCCTCATTGGGAGGGTAGTCGAGCGTGCCCACGAAGAGCAGGCGCAGATCGCCCGCGGCGGGTGGGGGCGGGATTTCGGCAGGCATCCGGATGCGGTTGGGCCGGCAGGTGATACCGCCCGATGCACGCCGGGGCAGCAACCTGCAATCCTCCGGCGCCGCGAGGTAGAGCCTGCGGTAGTGCTGCGAAGCCGCCCGTTCCACGAGCCGGTACTGGAGCGCAGAGCAGAACATGCGAGCAGCCGCGCGATAGCGTCGCCCCCTGAGCAGCGCGGCGGCGACGCTGAAGCGCGTCTGCGACTCGAGATCGTCGAGGTCGAGCTCCATCCCGGCCGTGGCAGCGAGCCGTGACAGGCAGAGGCCGAGATCGTGCAGATAGAGCCGGAAGACCACGATCCGATCCACCGCCGACCACGCGACCCCCTCGCCCGCCGCTGCGGCGAAGCCGGCAGCGGGGACCTGCCAATCCAGCACGAAGCGGCGCGAGATGAGCGCCGCCGGCGGAAACAGCAGTCCCGTCAGCCTGCGCCACCGGGCCGTGCTGCGGGTGACATCGCCGAGGGCCCGGACCTTTGCCGCAGGGTAGTGCGGCGGCAGCGGCGGCAACCCAGACGTCGGCGCCGCCACCAGCACGTGAACGGCGTGGTCGCGGGAGAGCTCCAGCAGCCAGTCCCATGCCCGCAGCGCCCGGCCGGAGCCGCCCGGCAGCGGCAGCACCGGCGTGAGCAGCACGGCGATCGGCGCGCCCGCCCTCACGGCAGCAGCCGGCGCACGGAAGCGGGCTCGATCCCGATCGCCGACAGCGTTGCATGCACGGGCGCCGCCGCGAAGGCCGCGAGCGCCTGGCGCCAGTAGCGCCTCCGGCTTCCCGCCTCGTCCGCCGGCAGGAAGCGGCGCGCCAGCCGGGCATAGGTGGTGCGCGCGTGGGCGACATAGTCCACCGTCAGCAGGCCGCCGTGGAAATGGCAGAAGTCGCGCCGCAGCGGGTCGACCCACAGATGATTCCACAGGTGCAGGCTGTAGGCCTCCTCGGGCAGCGCGACGTCGCGCAGGAACAGGTTGGCGATGCCGCGCGGCGAGTGGTCGAGCGCGTAAAAGGAGGCTTCCGGCTCGACATCGATCAGCTCCGGATGAAGCGGGGCGAGCCGGTGCGGCAGCAGCGTCGAGTGGTTGCTCCAACTGCCGTCGAAGGCGTCGGCCATGCCGTCGAGCCAGATCCGGCCGAACTCCGCACCCGGCGCCGATGCGATCCAGGCGTTGCACAGCGACCCCGCGTCCGGTCGCGGCGATTGCTCTCGCCCCAATACGAACTGCCGTGACCGCCATCCGGGCGGAAACGGCCGCACGAAGAGAGTGTCGATATCGGCGTAGATGCCTCCCTCCGCCAGCAGAATGCGCAAGCGCGCGAAATCGGCCAGATGCGCATAGCGAAACGGCGCGATAGCCGGGTCCTCGTAGCGATAGTCCTGCAGCGCCGCCTCCAGCTCGAGCGGCCGCAGGACGAGCCGTGGCTTGATCCGCTCCCACCATTCCCCGTAGGGCTCGTGATGGAAATGGAAGTGCACGGCGTCCGGCTGGTTCACCTCGATGCAGGAGGCCAAGCAGAGATAGTACATGAGATGGAACGGCTCGGTCTGCTCACGCAGCCCGAAGACAAAATGGAAGACGTTGGGGATCGCCGGCGGGTCGCTCATGCCAGGGCTCGCAGCAGCGCCGCCGTAATGGCCGGGGCCGAAAAGCGCTCGCGCATGCCGGCGGCCTGCCGGCGGGCCCGGTCTGCCGCCGTGGTGCGATCCTCGAACGCCTGCCTCAGCTGGCGGGCGGCATCGGCCACGGACGGCTGCGCCCAGCGATCGGTGGCGGCGTAGTTTGCCCACCATATGGGCTCGTCCACCGGCACCATCTCGTAGTCGACAAGGCCGGTGAGATCGGGCTCGAGGAAGTCCAGTTGCCCGCCCCACGCGGTCGTCACCACCGGGTTGCCCTCCCATGCCGCATCGAACGTGCCGAGCCCCCAGCCCTCGGCGCGGGCCAGCGAGACGTAGCAGTCGCCCAATTCGTGCAGCGCCCGCATCTGCCCCTCGGCGAGGGTGTCGTCGCCGATGACCACCACCGGCGGCGACGCGCCGGCCCGGCGCTGCAGGGCGGCGGCGGAACGGGCGGTGGTGGGATGCCGGCGGCGGAACAGATTGCGCCAGTGCCGGCTGAGGCGGGTGAAATCGTGGCCGCTGGTCTTCATCACCATGAGCACGGGCTCGTCGGCAGCGAAGGCGGCCCGGTACGCCTCGAGCGCGAGATAGGGCGCCTTGCGATTGGACCAGAAGCCGATGGTATAGACGACAAAGGGATCGGCGGCGAGGCGATGCTCGCCGATCCGCCGCCGCAGGGCGGCCCGGTCGGCGTCGGTGGTGGGAGCGCCGTGCTCGAACTGGGAAAGGTGCGGCACCACGTGGATGGGAACGGTCACGCCGGATCGGCGGAAGACCTCGACGTTGAAGCTGCACGGGACGATCACCCCGTCGAGCCGGTTGAGGATCGCCGGCCAGTGCCCGGGCAGGTCATCGAGTTCCCACACCGTATAGCCGAGGATCCGCCGCCCTCCCGGCCGTTCCCGGTCGATCCATTCCGGGAAGTATTCTGGGACGGTGTGGATGAGCACGGTGTCATAGTCGATCGGCCGGTTGGCGAGTTGGCCCAGTTCGCCCGGTACCGACTCCCTGGCCTCGTAGCCCTGGGGACCCGGCAGCATCGGCACCCAGCTCAGGGTCACCCCGGCCTGCTGCAAGACGCGCAGATACGACTTGGCGGCCACGGCGTAACCCGTGTTGTCGGCCCACGAGATGTATTTCAGGCCCGCCATGTCAGCCGCGCCAGCGTGAACGCCCCCATGCCGCGGAACAGGCCCAAGAGCCGAGCGGCAAAAGCGATGCTGCGCCAGCCGTCGCAGGCGAGCGCCTGCAGCACCGAGGCCCCGATGGTGCGGACGCCCCAGTACAGGATGTGCGGCTCCGGGTTCTTGGCGATCAGGGCCCCATCGCCCACCGCATAGCTGCGCAGGCGGTGCACGGCCCAGCGGTTCCAGGGCGGAATCTTGGTCGGATGCCGCATCCTGATCGCCGGATTGTACAGGGCCTGGCCGGTCCCCAACCGCCGGAACAGCCGGTTCATCAGCTCGATCCCTTCCGCCGCGGGGTAGCGTCCCCCCGGCCCGAAGCGCTCGTCGAACCCGCCGGCGGCCAGGAAGGCGTCGCGGTCAACAAACAGCGTCGCCTCGGTGAGGCACCCGAACATCGTCCAGCGCGTGAAGCGCACCGGCTCAGCCGCCCAGCGCAGGACATTGGGCCGGCCGTCGTGGTCGATGGTCTGTCCGGTGACCACCCGCACGCCCGGTTCGGCCGTCGAACGCGCCACTTGCTGCAGGGCGTCGGGAAGCAACCGGCAATCGTCGTCGGGGAAACCGAGCCAGCGCCCGCGCGCCAGACGCGCGCCATGATTGCGCGCCCGGCTCGCCGCGCGGAAGGCCACCCGTTCATGGGTGATGTCGAGCCGGCCCGAGTAGCCCTGCACCATGGCATCGAGGCGGTCGTCGCCGTTCTGGTCGACAACGATCACTTCGAACGGTGGCGCCTCTCGCTGCTCCGCGAGGCTGGCAAGGCACCCTGCCAGCGTCTGCGCCTCGCCGAGCGTGGCAATGACGAGGGACAGCAACGGGTCAGGTGCACCGGGCGTTGTCACGGCCAATTCCGCTCCAATTGGTTGCCGTCGGGACCCCGCGCCCCCGGCGGCGTCCTGATAGCATCAAACGGCGGAAGGCGCACCCGTCGGCGGCGCGTGGATGGGTGCGCCGTGACGGACTAGGTGTGGTTCTCGAGCGCCCGCTCGAGCAGCGCCATGGCGCGGGCGCCGTCCGCCGCCGTCGGTACGGGCGCCGGCTCGCCGCGGACCACGGCGAGGAAATCGGCGATCAGGGCAAAATAGCCCTTGTGGTCCTCGTTGGCCGCGGCGGTGAGGTTGGGCTCCCACACCAGCGTGTCCTCGCCGTCGCGCAGGCTCGCCGCCGCATCGCCGAACTTGAAGGGCGGGTTGCGATAGTACCGCACCTCGTGGACGTTGCGCACCTCGACGCGGCGGTGATCCGCCATCACCTGCCACCATTCCATCGGCGTGCCGCGCGACTGGTGCGTGCCAACGACGAGGGTGCCGATGCCTCCCGAGGCGAAGCGGAAGTCGACATGCAGCAGGAGCTTGCCGGGCGCCAGTTCATGGCGGCGCGACGTGACGCTCTCCACCTCGCCCATCAGGTGCGGCACGAGGTCGAAATAGTGCACGCAGTGATGCAGGTAGAAGCCGGTATAGTCGGGATCGCCGGTGAAATAGGTCGGCGCCGTCATGTACTGGCCGAGAAACGAGGCGGGCTGGCCGAATTCGCCGGCGTGGATGACGTTGGCGGCAATGCGATTGGCGGTCGAATAGCGCTTCATGAAGCCAACCACCACCGGCACGCCGGCTGCCGCGGCCGCCTCGGCAAGGCGCCGGGCCTCAGCGGCGCTCGGCGCCGGCGGCTTCTCGATGAACACCGGCAGACCCCGCGCCACGGCCGCCATCCCGATTTCGAAATGAGCGGCCGGGCCCGCGGCGATGGCTACGGCGTCGAGGTCGGTGCGCGCCAGGAGCTGCCGCCAGTCCGCGGTGGTGTCGGCCTGGGCGACGCCGAAGCGGGCGGCGGTGGCGCCGAGCCGGCCGGCGTCAACGTCGCACAGCGCCGCGACGCGCGCCTCGAAGCGGGTGAGCTGGGGCAGCAGCATCTCGTTGGCGTGGGTGCCGCAGCCGATCCAGCCGATGCGCAGCATGCTCATGGCGCTGTCCTCGCCGCAAAGCGCAGGGCACCGCGCAGGACATCGATGCTGGCCGCCAGTTCCTCGTCCTCGCTCCTGTGCGGGGCACGCCACTGGGCCAGCGGCGTGCCGGGCGGGCCGGCATCGCGGAGGAACGGCTCCAGCGTGATCGGGCCCGCGTAGCCGATGGTCGCCAGCGCCCGGCACGCTTCGGGCCAGTCGATATGGCCGGAGCCGACGAAGCCGCGATGGTTTTCGTTGGCCTGGAAGTGAAACAGCTTCGCGCCGGCACGCCTTATGGCGTCGGGGATGGAGGGGTCTTCCATGTTCATGTGGAAGGTATCGAGCATCACCCCCACGTTCGGCGATGCCACCGCCTCGGCCAGCGCCAGCGCGTGTTCAGTGGTGTTGGCAACGTCGGTTTCGAAGCGATTGAGCGGCTCGATGCAGAACCTGACGCCCAAGTCGCGGGCGCGAACGGCGGCCGTCGCCAGGCCCTTGACGACCTTGTCGATCTTGCGGGCCCGATCGGCCTCCGTCACCGGGGCGGGCGCGCGCCCGGCAAAGACCAGCGGCGCCCCGTAGAGCGGGCCGCCGACCAGGGTGGCGCCCAGGGCCTCGGCGCTCTGCGCACAGAATTCGAGATAGCGGATACCTGCCGCATGGGCGTCGTCATCGGGGCTGGCGAGGTCCCGGGACAGGTTGACGCGCGCCGCCAGCACCACGCCCAGCCCGTGGTCCGCCAGCGCGGCCCGGGTTTCGGCCAGGTCGAGTTCTCCCGGCTCGGGCACGAGCAATTCCACGAAGTCGCAGCCCGCCGCCTTCATCCTGGCGAAGATGGGCAGATGTTCGCGCCCGAACGGCCGCGCGTAGAACATGGAGATGATGCCGATTGGATTGGTCACTATTTCACCGCTCCGGCCGTGAGTCCGCCCACCAGCCGCTTTTGCACTATGAGGAAAAGGATGGTGACGGGGATGGCGACGAGCGTGCCGCCCGCCGTCAACAGCCCCCACTGCACCGTGAATTCGCCGATGAACAACTGCAGGGCCACGGTCACCGTGCGCACGTTCTGGCCGGAGAGCATCATGGCGAACAGATACTCGTTCCAGGACGTGACGAAGATGTAGATGGCGGTCGTGACGATGCCCGGCATCACCAGCGGCACGAGGATCAGCCTTATGGTCTGCAGCAGCGTCGCGCCATCCAGCGTCGAGGCCTCGTCCAGGTCGCGGGGGATGGCGTTCATGTAGCTGGTCAGCATCCAGATCGCGAAGGGGATTGCGAAGGTCGAATGGCCGGCGATCACCCCGATGAAGGTGTCGAGCAGTCCCAGTGTGCGCATCAGCACGAACAGCGGGATGATGAGCAGCACGATGGGAAACATGTTGATGACCAGGAACCCCGTCATCAGCGTCTTGCGGCCGGCAAACCGGAAGCGCGAAAACGCATACGCCGCCGGCACGCTGACGCCCAGCCCGACGGCCACCGCCCCGAGCGCCACCACCAGGCTGTTGAGCAGGTTGGCGGCGAAGGTGGTGCGGTTGAGCAGCGTGCCGTAGTGCTCGAAGGTCACGGTACTGGGCAGGTATTGCAGCGGGCGGGCCGAGATGTCGGCGTCGGGCTTGATCGAGGTCAGCACCATCCAGGCGTAAGGCGCCAGGGCGAAGGCGATGATCAGGATGATGGGCAGCTCGATTTCGACCGCCCGGCGCAGCCGCGTACGGCGTTCGATCATTTGTCGAGGTCCCCGGCGGCGCGCCGCACATAGGCGAACACCACGAACAGCAGCAGCGCGGTGAGGATGAGCGCCAAGGCGGCGCCATAGCCGAACTCCATGCTCGAATAGGCCTTGAGGAAGGCATAGAGCGGCAGCGTGTGGGTGGCATAGCCCGGCCCGCCGCCGGTCATGACCAGGATCACGTCCAGAGAGTTGGCGACCCAGATGGTGCGCAGCAGCAGGGCCGTGGCGATGACGTCCATGATGAACGGAAGCGTGACGGTGCGCAGCCGCTGGAACGGCGTCGCCCCGTCGATCTCGGCGGCTTCCAGCAGTTCTGCCGGAACGGTTTGGAGCCCCGCGAGGATGACCACCGCGAAGAATGGGAAGCCCTGCCAGACCAGCGCCAGGATAACGGCGGGCAGCGTCGTGTCGGCCCGCGCCAGCCACGCGATCGGCTCGCCGATCAGCCCGATCCGCAACAGCACGTCGTTGATGACCCCGAGGTTGAAGTCGTACATCCACGTCCACATCAGGCCGATGATGACGCTGGGCAGCGCCCAGGGCACGACCACCAGCGCGCGCGCCATGCCGCGCCACCAGAAGCTCTGGTTGAGCAGCAGGGCGGTCACCAGCCCGAGCGCGAACTGCAGCGCCACGACGGCCCCGATCCAGATCGCCGAATTCCACGCCGACAGCCAGAACACCGGGTCGGAAAAGGCGCGCAGGAAATTGCCGGGCCCGACGAAGGGGATGCTGCGCGGCCGGAACAGCACGTATTCGAACAGGCTCATCCACGCGGTTTGCACCACGGGAAACAGGATGACTGCGGCGGTGACGACCAGCGCCGGCGCGAGAAACGCATACGGCGTCAGGGTCAGGCGCTTGCGCGCGGCGATCGGCTTCACGTCGGGCAGCCCCGCAACGGTGGGATGATGGCGGGGCGGACGTTGTGGTCCGCCCCGTCGGAACATTCGTCAGCCGTGGAAATGCGCCTCGATGGCCTGCATCATGGCGTCAGGCGTGATCTGGCCGAGCAGCGCCTGCTGCATGTTGGTGGGCCACACGGTGCGCACGAAATCGGCCGTGAGCGGGGAGTCCGGGGGCACCGCCGCCATGGGCAGGGAGGCCGCGCTGGCCTCCACGAACCGCGCCTGGTGCAGCGTCCAGTCCGCGGCGCCCGAGGTGACGACCGGCAGTTGCCCCGTCAGCCGGTTGAAAGCCACGTTGTTCTGGCCCGTCGACAGGAACGAGATCCACCGGAAGGCGGCCTCCTTGTTGGCGGACGAGGAGAACACGGCGTTGGATTCGTCGCCGAACAGCGTCCAGCCATTGCCATTCGGCCCCCGCGGCACCGGCACCGCCGACACCTTGTCGCCGAGCGCTTCCACCATCTCGTTGGACGAGCCGACGTGGTGGATGGCCATGGCGGTGCGCCCGGACTTGAAGTTGTCGACGACCTGGCGGAACCCGTCGGTGGGCGCCGAAGGCGGGATGACCTTGTGCTCGGTGCCCAGGCCCACGTACCAGCGGTTGGCGGCCAGCGCGGCTTCCGAAACCATGCCGCCCTTCTCGAAGCTGGCGCCGCCCCCGAGGACGAACGGACCCCAGTTGTCGTGGCCGCCGGGGCCGCCGCGCATGCCGAAGCCATAGACGTCGCCCTGGGTCAGCGCCTTTGCCGCGGCGAGGAACTCCTCGAAGCTGGTGGGCGGGGCAACGCCGGCCGCCTCGAACAGGTCGGGCCGGTAGTAGAGGTAGAGCACCACGTACTGGAGCGGCAGGTAGTATTGCTCACCGGTGACCGACTTGTTGACCTTCCAGATGTCGTCCGAGATGTCGGCGCGCCCGTCCCAGCCGGCGACCATCGCGTCGATCGGCTCGAGCGCCCCCATCTCGATCAGTTGCGCCTGGTTGTTGAGCTTGACCATGGCGCAGTCGGGGGCACCGCCCGCGACGATGGCGGCAAACAGCCGGGTGTAGTAGTCGCCCCCGCCGCCCCACGGGATGCTCTCCGCTTCGATCCTGATATCCGGGTTTGCCGCTTCGAAGGCCGCGATCAGTTCGGCCGGCGTGTTCTCCGGCTTGTCGAAGTGATACCACCAGCGCACGCTCGTCTGCTGGGCCACGGCCGGCTTGGCGAGCGAAGTGGCCAGCGCGGTGGCGCCCGCCAGCTTGATGAATGTCCTGCGTTCCATTTTGTCTCCTCCCAGGTTGGTTTTCGTTGGGCGTATGTTCAGGCATCACCGGATGCCTGCCTCCATCAGGACGCGGCGCGTTCGATTTCTCCCTCGTCGACCTCGACGATCGTATCGATGTGCTCGCCGAGGGCCG
>Ga0172380_10009228_pt1 | contig 10560 bp, 1 predicted proteins | sample Leawe162metaG_FD_119747 | JGI IMG/M metagenome (GOLD analysis project Ga0172380, IMG submission 119747) | Leachate microbial communities from a municipal landfill in Southern Ontario, Canada - Leachate well 162 metaG | ecosystem: Engineered > Solid waste > Landfill > Unclassified | place...
GATCGCCAGGGTCCGGCCATTGAGCGCCGAGGCGTTCTTGCTGTCGAACTCCTGCGCCACCGTCACCGTGTCCGATGCGGCTTTGCCGGTCACCGTCACCACGCCCGCCGATGTCTTCGTTCCGTCGTAGGTCTTGCTGTCGGTCACGGGGGCCAGGGTGAGCGCCGCCTTGTTGATGGTGCTCGTGGTGTTGTCGGCGTAGCTGACGTTGTAGTTGCCGCCACCGTTACCATCGGTGACGGTCACCCCCGCCGTCGTCACTGTCCTGTTGCCGGCACCGAAGTTCTTGTCGGTGTAGGCGAAGGTGCCGCCCGAGATGGAGTCAACGACGTTGCCGTTGCTGGCGTTGGCGTAGAGCGTACCGGTCTTCACCACCGCCGTGCCCGCGGCCGTGAGCGTGCCGTCGTAGGTCTTGGTGACGTTGCTCGTGGTGAGTTGGAGATCGGCCTTGGTAATGTTGACGCTACCGGTAAACCCGGTCAGGGTGTAGTGCAGATCGAGATAGCTGCCGCCGGTCAGCGCCAGCGTGCCCAGCAGCAGCGCTTTGTTATCGCCGACATTGGCGCTCGCCACGGCGCCGCTGCCCGTGAGACCGCAGTCGGCGAGACCGGTGGCGCACTCGCCACCCGCCAAGTTGCTGGCAATCAAGGCACTCACCGGAAATGCCGTCGTGCCATCGTAGGCGCGCGTGCCGGTGAAGGTCAGCGGAACCAGGACGCTTGCAGCACCGAAGGCCGCGAGGTAGGGATAGGACGTGCCCTCGGCGATGTTCCAGGTACCGGGCAGGCTCCAGCCCGCGCCTGAGAAATTGGCGCCGGTCTTCATCCATGCCGTGGCATGGCCGTCCGCGTCCGCGCTGCCGGAACTGTGCGCCTGACCGGTCGTGGTGGCATCCCAGAAGCTGTTGTTGACACTACCAGTCATGCTCCCGACCAGGCCTCCACCAGCGCCTCCGCCTCCGAGCCAGGTGACGGTACCTCGGGCGTAGCCGCGAGTGAGGTCTCCGCTCGAGCTACCGAACAAACCGCCGACCCAACCCTGGCCGGTCACGTTGCCGCTGGCATAGACGTCCGTAAAGGTGCCAAAGCCGCTCGTGCCACCCACCAAGCCGCCTGTGTTGCTGGCGTTGGGTCCGGCGTTGGTCACGTTGCCGCTGGCATAGGAAGAGGAGATCGTGCCGTTCGTATCCTGCCCCGCGAGCCCGCCTATGTAGGCGCCAAAATTGACCGCGCTCGTGCTCACATTGCCGCTGGCGTAGGAAGCGCTGATGCTTCCCTTGTTGTAGCCGACGAGTCCGCCGACAGTGCTGCTGGTGCCGCTCACGGTGCCGGTCGCGTAGCTGTTGTGTATCGCTCCATCGCTCTCTCCGGCCAGTGAGCCGACAGCAAAGGCGCCACCGCTGATGCTGCCCCCCAGCATTCCGACATTGCTTATGGTCGCCGTGCCGCTCGCATAACCGAACAGGCCCACGTAGCTGGTCGCCGGACGTGCGATGGTCAGCCCCGTCACGGTGTGGCCCAGGCCATCGAACTTGCCGGTGAACTTGGCTGCCAAGGTGCCCACCGGCAGGAAACCATAGAAGCCGCCGCTGCCATCCGCATTCCAAGCCGAAGTTGCGCTGGCGTCGATATTCTCGCCCAGGGCGAACTTGCCTGCCAGTGCGCCCTGCATTCCCTGCAGCGTGCCGTCGTTGCTGCTGCCTACCACACCCAGGCCGCTTCCTGCGCTGTGCCCGTTGATCACCGTGTAAGGCGTACCGGCGATGCTGAGCGTGGGCGTGGCGCCGGTGATGTCGATGTGTTTGCCATAGCTGAGGCTGTAGCTGCCGGTCGGCGCGATCACCACCCCGGCCGTGTCGCCGCTGGCGGCGACGTTGGCGTTGATGGCGATGTCCTTGCCCGCGGTCAGCGTCAGGGTCTTGTTGGTGCTCCAACTGATCGCGGAATTCAGCGTCAGGTCGCCCGCGCCGCCCGTGGCCGTGAGGCTCATGTTGTCCGAACTCGAACTCACTGTGCCATTGACCGTCAGGGCGCCGGTCGTGGCAAGCGTTAGCGCCCCACCGGTTGCTGTCACATTCCCCGTCACCGTCAAACCGCCGGCGCTGTCGGCGATTTTTATGGCTCCGGCGCTCGAAGATATATTGCCCAGCGTCGTGATGGTATTCGATCCGTTTTCGAGCGTGACGCTGCTGCCTGAGGCAGTCAGTGTCGTGATATTGGTGATCACAGCGGCCCTCATCGCTGGGGACTGGGAGACCGCACCCGTCGCGCTGAGCGTCAGGGCGTGGGCGCCATCCAGGGTGCCGTTGATGGCGATGTCGCCACCCGTCGCCGTCAATGTCGCGTCCGCGCCCAGGGTCACCGGGCTCATCAGGCTCACCAGGGTGTGGCTCACCGCAGTGATGTTGCCATCGAGCGTATAGCTGGCCGCGGCGGCGGTCTTGAAGTTGAGGGTGGCGGCCACGGTGAGGTCGTTGCCGGCAACGGTATAGGGATAGTCCGTGATATTGAGCGCGCCGAGTGCGGTCCCTAGACTGCTGTTCGACACTGCGCCTCCGGCGACATTGAAATCTCCCGCCTCGAAGTCGAGGCCGGTCATGTTGCCACCCGTCGAACCGTAAGCCGCGCCGCCTTTGGTCGCGTCGCCGGAAAGGAAAGTGACGAGCGTCTTGCCGTTGGCGGCGCTGCCCGCCGGCAGCGCGAAATAGTAAAAGCCGTTGGCACCCGTGCTCGTCGTGCCAAGGCTACTACCGTTGGATACCGCATAGACGGTCTTGAAGCCACTCGCAGCGCCGGCGCAGGCACCTCCAGCGCAGCCGGAAATGATCTGCGGTGCACTGGCATTGGATGCCGTCAGGTACGGATAGGAGACTCCTTCGATGATGTTCCAAGTGCCCGGCAGACTCCAGCCCGCGCCGGAGAACGTCGCCCCGGCCATCATCTGTGCGGTCGTGTTGCCCGCGCCATCGGCACTCGCCGCCTGACCACTGGTCTCCGTATTCCAAAAGCTGTTGCTGACCTTGCCCGCGACTTCACTCTTGCCCACCAAGCCGCCGATGTCGCTTCCCGAGCCGCTTACCGCCCCCGCAGCGTACGCGTTGCTGATCGGGCTGCCGGAGTTGTGCCCAACGAGACCGCCAACGTAGCTCGTGCCACTGACCGCACCCGTCGCGTAGCTGTTCGTGATGCCGCCAAAGGGACCGCCTGGGTCATCATAACTGTAGCCAACCAGGCCGCCGGCGTTTGAGCCGCCGGTAACCTTGCCGCTGGCGTATGACTTGCTGATCGTTCCATAATCGTTGTCGCCAACCAGGCCGCCGACGGTACCTGTGGCCGCCGTGACGTTGCCGGTGGCATACGCATTGCTAATCACGCCGCTCGAATTGAATCCGACCAGCGCACCGACGTATCTTTGACCACTGATCGTGCCACCGAGCATGCCGACATTGGACAGGTAGGACAATGTCGCTTTGCCGAACAAGCCGACATAGTCGGTGGTCGGACGGTTGATGTAGAGCCCGCTGATCGTGTGACCCAGACCTTCAAATTTTCCCCAAAACGCACTCGCACTCGTGCCCACAGGCGAGAAGCCGGCGCCGGCATTCCAACCGCTGGTGGCAGAAGCATCGATGTTCTCGCCCAGCGCATAGTTGCCGTTCTTGTTGCCGTCCATGCCCTGCAGATCTGTTGCGGTGACGCTGCCGGCAACACCCACCCCACCGCCGGAACTGTGGCTGTTGATCACCGTGTAGGGCGCACCGGCAATCGTCAAGCTCGGTGTTGCACCCGTCAAATCGATGTGCGTGCCGCTGTTCAAGTAGTAGGACTGAACGTCAGCCGGAGTCAAAACCAGCGCCGCGGTATCGCCACTCGCAGACATGTTTGCATTGACGTTGATGTAGCGTCCGGCGGTGACCGTCAGCGTCTTGTTGGTCGTCCAGGAGATTGCAGAATTCAAATCGACGTCGCTCGCGGCACCGGTTGCCGTGAGACTCATGTCGTCGGTAGTCGAACTCAACGTGCCATTGACCGCGAGACTGCCGCCCGCTGTGGCAAGCGTCAGCGCCCCACCGGTTGCCGTCACGTCGCCGGTGACTGTGAGTCCGCCAGCGCTGTCGGCGATGTTGACGACCCCTGCGCTCGAAGAAATCGTCCCCAGCGTATCGATCGTATTGCCTGCGTTGTTGAGCGTCACACCGCTGCCGGAAGCCGTGAGTGTGGTGACATTGGTGATCGCAGCGGATTGGGAAATCGCGCCCGTGGCGGAAAGCGTCAAGGCGTGCGTGGCGGCGTCCATCGCGCCATCGATGGCAATACCACCCGCCGTTGCGGTGAGCGTCCTGTCCGCATCCAACGTCGTCGTACCGGCGAGCGTCTGGCCCGCCGCTGTGATATTGCCATCGAGCGTGTACGTCGCTGCCGCTGCCGTCTTGAAGTTGAGACTGTTGGTCGTCGTCAAGTTATTGCCGGCGACGGTGTAGGGATAGTCCGTGATGCTGAGCGCGCCGAGTGCTGTCCCTAGACTGCTGTTCGAGACCGAGCCACCAACAACATTGAAATCTCCCGCCCCAAAGTCGAGGCCGGTCATGTTGCCGCCCGTCGAACCGTAAGCTGCGCCGCCTTTGGTCGCATTGCCGGAAAGGAAAGTGACCAGCGTCTTGCCGTTGGCGGCGCTGCCCGCCGGCAGCGCGAAATAGTAAAAGCCGTTTGCACCGGTGGCCGCGCTGCCCAAACTGCTGCCGTCCGATACCGCATAGACCGTCTTGCCGCCACTCGCAGCGCCGGCGCAGGCACCTCCAGCGCAGCCGGAGATGATTTGTGGCGCGGACGCAAAGGCAAAGGTCAGATAGGGATAGGAGCTACCTTCGACAATGCTCCACGTGCCGGGCAGGCTCCAGCCGGCGCCCGAGAACAACGCCCCAGCCATCATCTGCGCCGTCGTCTTGCCGGTGGCGGTGCTTCCGGCTCCGTCGGTGGCAAAACCAGAGGTTTCGGTGTTCCAGTAGCTGTTGTTGATGGTGCCGATGTTCACACCGATGAAGCCTCCACTGAACGGCCCGCTGCCGCTCACGGCCCCCGTGGCGTAGGCATTGGTGATGGTGCCGCCGGAAAAGAGGCCGACCAAGCCGCCGGCGTACGGCATAAAGCCTAGGGTTGCGGTTACGCTGCCCGTGGCATAGACGTTGCTGAAGGTGCCGTTGGTCTGCTCGGAGCCGACCAGCCCACCGACATTCGTCGTTGCCGTTGCATTGCCGGTGGCGTAGGAATTGCTGATGGTGCCGCCGTCATCCTGCCCGACCAGCCCGCCCACGTACTCTAAGCCGCTGACATTGCCCGTGGCGTAGCAATTGCTGATGTACCCCTGATAGTTGTAGCCGACCAGCCCGCCGGCCTGCCTCTTGGTAGAAGCCGTCACTGCGCTGGTGGCATAACTGTTGTTGACGCTGCCCTGATAGTTGTAGCCGATCAAACCGCCGACATAGCCCTTGACGGTGACGCTGCCGCCCACCAGGCCGACATTGCTCACGCTGCCCGAGGAAACGTAGCCGAACAAGCCTCCGTAGTTTGCCGCCGGGCGATTGATGGTAAGTCCGCTGATGGCGTGACCCAGGCCGTCGAACCTGCCGGTGAAGTAAGGGGCACTGGCGCCAACCGGCAGAAAACCGTAGAAGCCGCCGGAGCCGTCGGAATTCCAGCCGCTGGTCGCAGAGGCGTCGATGTTGCTGCCTAGCGCATAGTTGCCCGAAAGGCTTCCGTTCATCCCCTGCAGATCGGCGCCTGTGGCGCTGCCCTCGGCGCCCAGGCTGTTGAGCACGTAATAGTTGGCCACCGCACCATTGCTGCCCAGCTTCATGGTCAGATTGTTGCCGGTTGGCAGGTCGACGGGCGCCATCGCTGTAAACAAGCTGGTGTTGCCCGCCGCGACCGCACCCTGGCCATATTCCAGCGCCAGCTTGGCCGCGCCCGTGCCACTCATGGCGGCATTGACGTTGATGTTATTCTGCGCGGTCAGGGTCAGCGTATTGGCCGACCAACTCACTTCGTCGTTGACGTTGATGTCGCCGCTGGTGCCGCCCGCCCCCGCGGTACTTTGAATCTGCACATCGCCACCGTTCAAGTTTGCCGAGAGGGTCGCCCCGTCGATGTCGCCGCCGGCGGCGGCGATGGTGAAGTCCGTGGGGTCGAGCAGCCAGTTCCCGGCGGCACCGCGCGGTGCACGAGTATCGACGCGAGCGCCGATGCCCACCTTGAGCTGCGCTCCCGAGGTCTCGACGAAGCCGCCGTCGCCGCCTTGAGCGCCGCCCTTTGCGCTGATGCTGCCGTCGAACCTCGTCAGTCCGTCCGACCAGAGCGCAACCTTGCCGCCATCGCCTTGCGTTCTTGCGTCTGCTGCAATCCTCGTTGCCGCATCGACACTGACGCTGCGCGCGTTCGGTACCGTCACACCCGCGATTTGGACTGGCTGGCCGTGCGCATCGCCGCCTATGCGTACCGTACCGCCCGCTGACGTGCCCGAGGCATCGAGCTTCGCCCCTTGCAAGGCAATATCGCGCCCGACGACATCGATCTTGCCGCCGATCGCTCCCGCGACATCCAGCGTTGCACTCACCGCGACATTGCCAGCGCCGCCATCGAGGACGATCTGGCCATTGCGCTGCACGAGGCTCTTCGCTTCAATCGTCCCGCCGGCGTTGATCACCGTACCCACGAGATCCCCTGCGGCTCGCGCGGTGAGCACCACGCGGCCACCATCGGCAGCGACCGCACCGCTGTTGGCTATCTGGGCATTGAGCGCCGCTTCGTCGATCTTGATCTTGAGCAAATTGTCGCCGGCGAGGTCCAGGGTTACCTTGTTCCCTGCGGCAAGACCCACGCTGCCCGCCGGCGCAGCGATGCTGCCGGCGTTTTCGACCACCGGCGCCACCAGGGCCACAAACCCACCTAAGCCGCCGGACCGGGCGCTGATCGAGCCAAAGTTCTGTACGCTGCTGGCTGCACCCGCATTTCTGAATTGCAGTCTGCCCGCCATGAAGTCGGCGTTGGAAATCCCCAGCGTCGTGGCGACTATGGCCCCAGCGTCGACCCTGGCCGTCGGGCCGAACAGCACTCCGTTTGGATTCGTCAGAAAGACCTGCCCGTTGGCCGTAAGCCGCCCGTAGATCTCGCTCGGGTTCGCTCCCAGCACGCGGTTCAAGGTGACCGAGCCACTGCCGGGTTGTCTGAAGTCGACCGCCTCGCTCTTGCCTATGCCAAAGCTAGCCCAGTTGATGACGGCGCGATCGGTGCTCTGATTGACCACCAGGGAGTTCGGGCTGGGGCTCGCCACCGTCGCGGTCCCCGCCACGGTCTGGTTGCCCGTGGGCAGCCCATGGGCCGCGCCCACCGCGAGCAAGGCGAGCGCCAGCGCGATCCAGATCGCGATTGCCCTTCGCACCAACGCCAGCATCATGTTGCGCCCCATCCATGAACAGCGGCGTCATATCAGGGTCGCGGTATGAGCTCCGTCGTTTCTGCGCCTGTCCGGATCGGGTAGTACGGATTGACGGCCAGAAACCCCTGACCGGCAGCCCCACTACCCTGCACCGACCGCCGGTGTTTAGGCTGGAAGCTTTGCGCCCCGGCTTTTGGGCCGGTTTGCCCTTTCTATGACAACGACAACATACCATGACACACGCGTATTTTGCAAGCCATTTGTCATAATGCATCGAGGCTACACATGGACCCCGGCGATGATTGGGCGTAGACGGAGATCAACTTTGTCGTCGAATAAGCGACAAATGCGGATATCATTGCAATATCCCGATGGGGTAGCAGGCGACGCCGCGAGCCGGTTACGGAGCAAGAGAACACGCATGAAGCCGGACAGGATTTTCGACTATCAGGAAGCATTTTCCCGCACGCTCGGCTGGGTGACCCCGCTCGAACTGCAATTGCTGCGCCAGCGGCGTATCGCGATCGCGGGCGTCGGCGGGGTCGGCGGCGTTCATTTGCTGACGCTCACCCGGCTCGGCGTCGGCGCCTTCAACATCGCCGACATGGATGTGTTCGAGTTGGCCAATTTCAACCGCCAAGCAGGCGCCATGATTTCTACACTGGATAAGCCCAAGGTCGAGGTCATGGCCGCGATGGCGCGCAACATCAACCCCGAGTTGGATATCCGCGTCTTTCCCGAGGGAATCGGGCCGAACAGCTACGAGGATTTCCTGCGGGACGTCGATCTCTACGTCGACGGGCTCGATTTCTTCGCGTTCGACGTGCGGGCAGGCATCTTTGCCGCCTGCAACCGGCTCGGCATCCCTGCGGTCACGGTAGCGCCGCTGGGCATGGGCGCGGCGCTGATGAACTTCCTGCCCGGAAAGATGAGCTTCGAGGATTACTTCGGCTTTGCCGCCGCGAGCGAGAGACAAAAGTTGGTTCGCTTTCTCGTCGGCTTGGCACCGCGCGCGCCGCACCGTCACTACCTGGTCGATCCGCTACGTGCGGACCCGGCCAAGCAGCGCGCCCCCTCGACGCCCATGGCTTGCCAGCTTTGCGCCGGGGTCGCGGCGACGGAGGCGCTGAAGATCCTGCTGGGCCGAGGCAAGGTCTATGCAGCGCCCCACGCACTGACCTACGACGCCTACCTCAACAAGGCGGTGCGCACCTGGCGGCCGGGAGGCTATCGCAACCCGCTCAACCGCCTGCTCGCTGCCTTGGCAAGCCGATTTGTCGATCAACTGCCCACGGCCAGCACCCAATTATCGGAGTCCGGGCCCGAAGACACTCTGGAACGCATACTCGAGCTTGCGCGCTGGGCACAAAGCGGCGACAACGAGCAACCCTGGCGTTTCGAACGGCTGTCGGAGATGGGGCTTGTGGTCCGCTTTCATGGCCACAAGGAGAACGACGTCTACGATTACGATGGCCGGCCCAAGCTGGTGAGCCTCGGTTGCCTCGTCGAGAGCCTGCGCCTGGCCGCGAGCCGCTTCGGATGGGGGATGAGGTGGCGCTACGCAGCCGCAGCCGCGGCTGCGCCGGGCGGCCGTCTTGAGGTCGAGTTCGAAGAAACTCCAGGCCTGGCGGAAGATCGGCTGTGCGATCTCTTACAGCTTCGCTCGGTGGACCGGCGCACCTATCGATTGCGCGCGCTGACCAACCGACAAAAGCAGACGCTGGAAGACTCGCTCGGCCCGGAGTTCTCCCTCGCCTGGTGCGAGAGTACCGCCCAGCGCTGGCGCCTGGCGCGGCTCGGCAGCCTGGCCAGCCACATTCGCCTCAGCATTCCCGAGACCGCGCCGGTGCATCAACGCATCGTCGACTGGGACAACGCCTACAGTACCGACCGCATCCCCGCGCTGGCCTTGGGCAGCAGCGCGCTTTCCCGGCGCATCATGCGCTGGGCCCTGGCCGACATAAGGCGAGCCGTGTTCCTCGGCAAGCTGCCCGGCGGCACACTGGCCTCCCAGTTGGAAATGGATCTCCTGCCGGGACTGTTCAGCGCCGGCTATTTTCTGCTGCTGCGGCGTGGAGAACCGGTACCAGAGGAGCGCGACGCCGCCACGATACGCGCCGGCTGTGCGGTGCAACGCTTCTGGCTGACTGCGACCCGGCTTGGACTCGCTCTGCAGGCAAACATAGGAACCTTGTGCTTCGCCAACTACGGCCGCAGGAACATCGAATTCTCGACAGCAAGACATGCGCTGCCGCAGGCGCGCCGATTGGCAGAGCGGTTCGACCGATTCTGCGCCGAGCATGATGCCGCGGCCGAGGATGTGGTGTTCATGGGACGTCTCGGCACGCCGCGGCAGGTCCCCCTGGCGTCGCGATCGATCAGGAGGCCGCTGGCCGACCTGATGGTCAACTGAACCGCAGGACTACTGGTCGCTCGCTTCCCGCAATGATAGATTGACACAAAGCAACGTTGCAGGTAACGATCTTATCTACTCTTCTCGTCATAATTTCTAATACGATGCCTAGCGTCTCTGTCCTTCGCACCCTGCTGCGTGAGCTCACCACTTCGGAACGCGTCGAGCGCGTCCCCGAACCCAACCTCGTCATGGATGACCCTGCGAAGGTGGCCGCTTACGTCGAGGCGGGACGCGCCGATGGTGCCATGGCGGCCGTATATCTGCTCAATTGTGCCCATGCCTGCGAAGTCATGCGGCCCGGCGATCTCGTCGTCGATCTGGCGTGCGGGCCCGCCAATCAGTTGGCCTTGATCGCGTCGCTGAATCCCGATGTCCGCTTCCTCGGCATCGACCTATCGGAAACGATGCTTGCGTTTGCCCGTGATCACGTGCAAACGCTAGGTCTGGCGAATGTTGAGTTGGAATGCAGGGACATTTCCAGACTTCTCGACATTCCTGATCACTCTGTCGATGTGGTGATGTCAACCATGGCGCTGCATCATCTGCCGACCGTTGGACACCTGCAAGCGTGCTTCGCCGAAGTCCACCGCATCCTCAAACCCGGAGGCGGCGTCTATCTGGCCGACTTTGGCCGGTTGAAGTCGAACCGATCTATCGATTACTTTGCGTACCTGGACGCCGACCGCAAGCCGGCGCTATTTGTGCTCGACTAC
>Ga0172380_10009229_pt1 | contig 10559 bp, 14 predicted proteins | sample Leawe162metaG_FD_119747 | JGI IMG/M metagenome (GOLD analysis project Ga0172380, IMG submission 119747) | Leachate microbial communities from a municipal landfill in Southern Ontario, Canada - Leachate well 162 metaG | ecosystem: Engineered > Solid waste > Landfill > Unclassified | place...
CTTTATTTTCCCGATTATATGTAAAATAACATCTTTAGCAAAAACACCTTTCGGAAGCCTGCCCTTAATAATAATCTTTATCGTTGCCGGGACCTTAAACCAGTTCCTTCCGGTGGCCAGGGCGATCGCCAGGTCGGTGGAACCGACACCCGTCGAAAAAGCACCGATCGCGCCATATGTGCAGGTGTGGGAATCCGCCCCCAATACCAGATCCCCGGGCAAGACCCTGCCCGATTCCGGGATTACCTGGTGGCAAACCCCGCAACCCACATCAAAAATATCCGTATTAAAATCTTCCGCGAAACGCCGCATCTTTTGGTGCACTCTCGAAACCCCCTCGCTGGGGCTGGGCGCGCTATGGTCAATCACCATACAAAAAGAAGTTTTCAGTTTTTTTATGCCCAATTGGCGGATTTGATCGATAATAATCGAAGATGTCCCGTCCTGGCCGAAAGCGAAATCAACCTTGCAAACGGCAAAGTCCCCCGCTGAAAGGTCCTTCCCCGCGTGTTTGCTTAAAATTTTCTCAACTATCGTTTTTCCCATTTTTTCAGCCTTTAATCCATCAGCTTACCGCTTACAACTTAGAACTTATAACTTCTTAATCCAGGTCTCGATCCTGTCCATACCTTTTTCCAATTCATTCAGGCTGGTAGCGAAACTAATCCGGATATAACTATCCATCCCGAAAGCGCTTCCCGGGATCAAGCTTACATATTCCTCGTCTAAAAGGCGCTTGGCAAAAGTCATTGAATCCATCCCGGTCTCGGAAATATCGCAAAACATATAAAAAGCGCCTTGCGGAAGAGAAAAATCCATTTTTTTGATCCCTTTAATCCTCTCCGCCAGGTAATTGCGGCGTTTGGTAAATTCCCGACATAACTGAGTGGAAAAATCATCCGGGGCGCCCAGGGCGGCAACTGCCGCTTTCTGCGCGATGGAATTAGGGTTAGAGGTGGAATGATCCTGTAAATTTGAAATTGCCGCCGCGACATCGCTGGGGGCGCCGAGATAACCGATGCGCCATCCGGTCATGGAGTGGCTTTTGGAGAGGCCGTTAACGGTAATCGTCAGATCGTAAATATCTTTGTTAAAAGACGCAATCGACTCATGCTTTAATCCGTCATAAATTATTTTTTCGTAAATTTCATCGCTGATAACGAAAATATTCTTTTCGACACAAATCTTGGCGATCTCGTTTAATTCGTCGCGATGGTAAACCGAACCGGCCGGGTTGGAAGGGCTGTTAATAATAAGGATTTTTGTCTTGGGGGTGATATGTTTGGCCAGATCCTTGGCGTTGATCTTAAAGTTTTCGGAAGCGCTGGTCTTGATGAAACGGGGAACCGCTCCGCAAAGATTGACCATCTCCGGATAACTTACCCAATAAGGCAGAGGTATAAGGACTTCATCCAGGGGATCAAGCAGGACCGTTAAGGCGTTATAGATCGCATGCTTGGCTCCGCAGGAAACAATCACCTGGTCCGGAGCATATTCCAAAGCATTATCTTTTTTAAACTTCTGGCAGATAAGTTTTTTTAATTCCGCGATACCGGTAGTGGGGGTATACTTGGTAAATCCCGCGTTTATCGCCAGAATTGCCGCGTCTTTAATGAAACCGGGAGTATCAAAATCCGGTTCCCCAGCGGCAAAATTGACGATATCCTTACCGGAACTTTTTAATTTTTTTGCTTTAGAAGTGATCGCCAGCGTTGAAGACGGATTTATTTTTTTTAAACGCTCCGCGAGCCTGGTATCTATTTTCATAAAAGTTTTTCTTCCGCTCCCCGGAAAATATTATCTAAAACTGGCTGATTTTAGGGGAATACTTATAAAGAATCACTTTTCTTTTTGAAAATCGTCCTTAATCCCCCCATGAATTTCTTTTGCGGTTTCTTCTCGTCAACCGGCCTATCTTTTACCGCCGTCCGGGTCTCTTTCTTTTCCTCCGCAGAGTCATTTTCCTCTTCCGCGGGCGTTTCTTTGGCAATCTCCGCGTGCGGCTTGGCATCTTTAGCGATCTTGGTTTTTTTAGGCTCCTTCTTTTTTAATTCGGTAAACTCAAAAATCGCCATTTCCGCGTTATCCCCGCGGCGTTTTCCCAGCCCGATAATCCTGGTGAAACCGCTGTTTCTTTTGGCAAAACGCGGCGCGATATCGTTAAAAAGGATATTCACCAGCTTATGCTCACCCAGAATTTCTTGGGCCTGCCGGCGGGCAAAAAGGGTGTTGCTTTTACCCAAACTCACCAGTTTTTCAATCAATTGCTTGCTGGCCTTAGCCCTGGAAACAGTGGTTTTCATGGTCTGGCAAATCACCATATTCCTGGCCATGCTTTTGATTGTCCCATCATGCCAGCTGGTAAAACGGCCTAATTGCAGTCTTTTTTTAGCGTGTCTCATTTTGTCTTAACCCTTCTTTATTTTCTTGGGATCAACCTGCATCCCCAGGGTAACCCCCATTCCCACCAGAAGTTCCTGGATTTCCGTAAGCGATTTCTTTCCAAAATTCTTAAAGTTCAACATCTCTTCTTCGGTTTTCTTGACAAGGTCGGCGATCGTCTTGATCCCGGCTTCCCTTAAACAGTTTGAGCTCCTCACCGAAAGTTCAAGTTCCGAAATCGGCAGTCTCAGCTTTTCATACAACACCACATCTTCCTTGGTCATCTCCGGCTCATCTTCCGCGATATCATCGGGAAGCTGGCCAAAATTAACGAAGATATCAAGATGCCTCTGCAGGATATTGGACGCATAAAGCAAGGCGTCCTTTGGAGTAATACTGCCGTTAGTGGTGATCTCCAGGATTAATTTATCGTAATCCGTGCGCTGTCCCACGCGGGTATTCTCCACAAAATAATTCACTTTTTTGATCGGAGTAAATATCGAATCGATCGCGATGAAACCGGCGGCCTTATCTTCCCTTTTATTAAGTTCGCTGGGAACATAACCGCGCCCACGGGATACCTCCATCTCAATCTCAAGCTTGGTATCTTTGGTAAGGGTAGCGATATGCAAATCCGGATTGACGATCTCAATTGTCTCATCCGCTTCGATATCCTTAGCTTTAACCACACCCTTTTTATCCGCTTTCAAATAGATGGTTTTCGGGATTTTAGAGTGGGAATTTAAAACCAGGCTTTTAATATTCAGGATAATTTCCGGAACATCCTCCAGAACGCCGGGAATGGTGGAAAATTCATGAGAAACACCGGAAATCTTGACCGTCGTCACCGCGCTGCCTTCAATCGAGGACAAAAGCACTCTCCTCAATGAATTCCCCAGGGTTACGCCGTAACCTCTCTCAAAAGGCGCGGCCTGGAATTTCGCGTAAGTATCGGTACAAGTAGATTCATCACATTCAAGTTTTTTAGGAAACTGAAAATCTCTCCATTTTATTCCCATCTTTCCCCCCTGATTATATTAAATAGAATCCCGGATAAACCGTTATTGTTATTTTGAATACAACTCTACGATCAGCTGTTCCTGGATCGGCTGCTGGATATCGGCCTTCTCCGGAAGCCTGAGCACCTTCCCTTTCATCTCATCGGCGTTAAACTCCAGCCAGGCAGGGACAGTCCTTTCCTTGGAAATCTCAAGATTCTCTTTGATCTTAGCCTTGGCCTTATCTTTGGTTTTTATTTCAAACAGGTCATCACTGCTTACCAGAAAAGAAGGGATATTGACTCGCCGGGAATTTACGGCAATCATATTATGCCTGATAATCTGGCGGGCTTGCGCGCGGGATATCCCCAATCCGGCACGAAAAACCACATTATCCAGCCTACGCTCCAGAAGCTGCAGAAGAACCTTTCCGGTTACCCCTTTAGTCTTGGAGGCAATTTTAAAATATTTACGGAACTGCCTTTCCATTACCCCGTAAATCCTTTTTACTTTTTGTTTTTCCTTCAGCTGTGTCCCGTAGTTGGAAAGCTTCTGCCTCCTGCCTTGACCATGTTGTCCCGGAGGATAAGCCCTCTTACTGGCGGCGCATTTTTCCGTCTGGCACTTAGTGCCCTTTAAAAAAAGTTTTTCTCCCTGCCTACGACACAACCTGCAAACAGCACCGGTATAACGAGCCATAAATTAAACTCTCCTTTTCTTCTTGGGACGGCAACCATTATGCGGAATCGGGGTTACATCCTTGATTAAAGTCACTACCAGCCCCGCCGCCTGAAGCGCGCGGATTGCCGATTCTCTTCCGAATCCCGGACCTTTAACATACACTTCCAACTCCTTCAGGCCGACCTCCTTGGCCTTGCGCGCCGCATCCGTAGCGGCAATCTGGGCGGCAAAAGGAGTAGACTTCTTGGAACCGCTGTAACCCACCGCGCCCGGGGCGCTCCACGCGATAACATTACCCTGTTTATCGGTTATCGAAATGATCGTATTATTAAAACTGGCCTGGATATGAGCGATCCCGCTGGTAATCCCGCGTGCGAGCTTCTTCTTCTTTGCCTTGTCTTTTGTCGCCATTATATTTTATCTCCTTATTATTTCGCCGGCGCCTTCCCTTTTGCCGGTTCGGTTTTCTTTATCGGAGGAAGATTTGTTCTCTTTTTCCCTTTCCGGGTGCGTGCGTTAGTCCGCGTGCGCTGCCCTCTTGCGGGAAGCCCTTTCTTATGGCGCATTCCCCTCCATGAACCGATATCCATAAGGCGTTTAATATTCTGAGATATATCACGCCGTAAGTCGCCCTCAATCCTTAAAGAACCCTTCTGCAGGATTTGGGTAATCTTTAAAACTTCTTCTTCGCTTAAATCCTTTGACCGTTTATCCGGATTAATACCGGCTTCTTTCAAGATATCTGCGGACACTTTTCTGCCTACGCCATACAAATAAGTAAGCGAGATCAAAATCTTTTTTTCTTTTGGTATATCGATACCGATAATCCTTGGCATATCTTCTCCTTGTCTACAGAGACAACACCCCCGCAATTTTCGCCACGTGGCGAATACTGGCGCAATTCCGATTAGCGCCAGGTACCTCTCAGCGCAAGGCGCTGTCTAACTTATGTTTTATATTCTTAACTTAACGCGAGGAGTTGGCACATTCTACACAACACCGGCGCGAGTGACCGCGAGGCCAAGCCCGTCATGAAACCTTAAGGGCGAACTTACCCCTGCCTCTGTTTATGTTTAGCGGTGGTGCAAATTACCCGCACTACCCCTCTTCTTTTAATAATCTTACACTTATCGCAAATTTTTCTGATCGAAGCTTTTACTTTCACGCCCGCACCTTCCTTTTTTTTATGCTATCAGCCCCTAACCCTGAAAGTAATCCTGCCACGGCTCAGATCATAAGGGGAAAGTTCCAATTTTACTTTATCTCCGGGTATAATCCTGATGAAATTCATCCGCATTTTTCCGGACACGTGCGCCAGCACCAGATGCCCGTTCTCAAGCTCCACCTTAAACATAGCGTTAGGCAGCGCCTCGACAATCTTTCCTTCTGTTTCAATCAACTCTTCTTTGCCCATACCGCAAATCCTTTTTTTATATACTCGTCAGGATCAAGGGACCATTTTCCGTAACCGCTACCGTATGCTCGAAATGCGCCGACGGTAAACCGTCCCGGGTAACCGCCGTCCAGCCGTTTTGCTGAACCCGGCATTCCCAACTGCCGGCATTAATCATCGGCTCAATCGCCAGGACCATTCCGCTCTTAAGAAGCGGCCCCAGGCCCGCGCTTCCGAAATTAGGAACCTCCGGCTCTTCATGCAGGGCTTTTCCGATCCCATGCCCCACAAATTGGCGGACAACTGAAAAACCCTCTTTCTCCGCGAATCTTTGGATATTATGGGAAATATCAGTAAGATAGTTCCCCGACCTGGCATAGCTTATCCCGAGATCCAAAGATTCCCGGGTGATCCTGATCAGCCTTAGTTTTTCCGGGTCCGTCTTCCCCACGGGCAGCGTTACCGCCATGTCCGAGAAATAACCCTGGAAATTTACCCCTAAATCTATACTAACGATATCGCCTTCCGAAATAACCTTCGCGCCGGGAATTCCGTGCACCACCTCTTCGTTAACCGAGATACAGGCGCTGCAAGGAAAACCGTGATAATCCTTAAAGGCCGGTAAGGCCTTTTCCTTAAGGATCAATTCCTCGCTTATGCGGTCGATATCGGCGGTAGTCATACCCGGCAGGATCGCATCCTCCAGCTTCCGCATCACCGAAGCCAGGATCGACCCCGAACGCTTAAGCATCTTTAAATCATTTTCAGATTTAAGAGGGATCATTTAAACCTTGGCGCTCAATTCAATAATCTGTTCCAGAACGATCTGCGCCCCTAAATCCGCATTCAGGGTATGAAGTTTACCCGAATTTTTATAATGCTCTATCAAAGAAGAAACCTGCTGTTTATAAACCTCCAGGCGCTTACGTACCGTAGTTTCATTATCATCGGAACGCTGATACAAAGAACCCTGACAGCTGTCGCATACGCCTTGAACCTTAGGGGGCATATTGGTAACGTGATAATTGGCCCCGCATTTTGAACAGACCAGCCTGCCGGTAAGACGCTTGATAATCACTTCATCGCTGCTATCCAGGTAAATCACCAGATCCAGGTTCAATCCTTTATCTTTCAAAATCCGGTCCAGGCAATCGGCCTGGGGCAGCGTCCTGGGGTAGCCGTCAAGAATAAAACCTTTTTTAATATCCGGATTGCTGAAACGTTCATCAAGCATCTTAGCCATCAAATCATCCGGAACAAGCAGCCCTTTCTCCATAATACCTTTGGCCTGCTTCCCTAATTCCGTGCCAAGTTTAACATTATTTCTCAGGATATCCCCCGTAGAGATATGCGGAAGGTCAAGCTTTTCCGCCAGCCTCTTTGCCTGAGTGCCTTTACCCGCCCCTGGGGGGCCTAAAAGAACCAGATGCATTATGCTACGCTCCTTATCTTCTTCCTTTGATTTGACCGCTTTTAATAAAACCTTCGTAATGGTGCGTCAGTAAATGGGACTCAATTTGCTTTAAGGTATCCAGCATAACTCCCACGATGATCAGGATCCCGGTTCCGCCGAAGAACGAAGCCACCAGGTAAGGGACTTTAAGCCAGGCCATGATAAAATCCGGAAAAATCGCGATTACCGCGATAAAACTCGCTCCTGCCAGCGTAATACGGGTCATTACAAAATCCAGGAATTCCGCGGTCGGCGCCCCGGGACGTATGCCGGGGATAAACCCGCCGTATTTTTTCATGTTCTCCGATAGGTCGTTCGGGTTAAAAACAATAGCGGTATAAAAATAGCAAAAGAAAATTATCAGTAAAGCGTAAACTACCGAATAAAGCACTTGCCCCCGGATCAGGCTTTGGGCAAACCGCTGAAAACCGGGATTCGGGATAAAAGAAGCCAGAGTAGCCGGGAACAGGATTATCGACTGAGCGAAGATAATCGCGATAACACCGGAAGTATCAACCTTCAGCGGAATATATGTGCTCTGTCCGCCGTAAATCTTCCTTCCTACAATTCTCCGGGCATATTGCACCGGGATTTTCCTTACGCCTTGGGTAATTAAAATTACCGAAAAAACCACACCCGCCAGCAAAACCGCCATGATCAACAGGGTAATCGGCTGGATCTGCCTGCGGCTTGGGGCAAAAGGTGAAATCAGGACAAACAGCTGGTTAAAGGCAGTAGGGATCCGGGAAATAATACCGGCGGTAATCACCAGGGATATCCCGTTGCCGATCCCTCTCTCCTGGATCTGTTCGCCAAGCCACATGATAAATATCGTCCCGGTAGTAAGAGTCAGCACCGTGAGAATTCTGAATCCCCACCCCGGATTCATTACAATCTGCAACCCCTCAAAACGCGCCGGATTCTCAAGCCAAAGAGCAATAAAATAAGACTGCACCACCGAAAGCAAAACCGTGCCGTACCGGGTATACTGGTTTATTTTTTCATAACCGGCTTTCCCTTCCTTAGCCATCTTCTCGAAAGCCGGGATTACCGCGGTGAGAAGCTGCATAATAATCGAAGACGAAATATACGGCATGATCCCCAGGGCAAAGATCGTCAAACGTTCCATTGCGCCTCCGGAGAACATATTAATGATGCCAAAGAGCGTGCCGCCCTGAGTCTGGGAAATACGGTTAAAAAAATCCGCTAAAGCGGCCCCGTCGATTCCGGGAGTAGGAATATAACAACCCACCCGGTAAACCGCGATCAACGCCCCGGTGATAATTAATCTTCTTTTTAAATCCGGGATTTTAAAAGCGTTGATTAGGGCGTTAAACATTTATAATTTCTGCTTTTCCGCCTGCGTTTACGATACCTTCAGAAGCGCTTTTGGAAAAAGCGTGAGCCTGAACGGTCGCGGCTTTCTTAATCGAACCGTTACCCAAAATCTTTACCGGAGCGGAATCGTCGCGGATAAGACCGCTCTTTTTCAAAATAAGCGGCGTAATCGTAGCTTCATTGATCCGCTCCAGATCCCCGAGATTAACGATCTGATAAACTTTCCTGAAATTACTCACGAAACCACGTTTAGGCATCTTGCGGATCAAAGGAGACTGCCCTCCTTCAAACCCCAGGTAAAAATGCCTGCCCGCGCGGGAAGTCTGCCCCTTGCTGCCCCGGGTAGAAGTCTTGCCGTGTCCGGAACCCGAACCCCTTCCAAGAAGTTTTCTTTTTTTTCTGCTGCCGTAAGGGCTCTTTAAATTAAACAAAGAAACCTTTGCGGGCTGCGCTGTAACACTCTCTTTAACTTTAGGAGTTTTAACAGCCTGCGTTTCTTTATTAGCTTTTACCTTTACTGTCGTCTTTTTTACCGCAGTTTTTTTCTCTTTCACCTTAAGTCCTCTTCTTTATTTAACCGCTCAAAACTTTCAAACGCTATGCCCGGGATAAGAATCTCAAGTTTTCAGGTCTTTTAACCCCTGGACCGTAGCCTTAATGACGTTAATCGGGTTATTGGATTTTAAACACTTGGTCAGGATATCTTTGATTCCGGCGGCTTCGCAGACCGCACGCACCGCTCCGGCGGCAATAACTCCGGTACCTTCAGAAGCAGGCTTCAGCATCACCGAAGCCGCTCCGAACCTGCCGATCACTTCATGCGGGATGGTAGAACCCTCTAAAGGCACTTTAAAAAGACTTTTTTTGGCCTTGGTAAGGGACTTCTTGATCGCTTCGGCGACTTCATTCGCCTTATCCAAAGCATAACCTACCCTGCCCTTAGTATCCCCAACCACTACCAGGGCGCTAAAGTGCAGCTTTTTGCCTCCCTTGGTAACTTTGGTAACGCGGTTAATACTGATAACTTTCTCGATCAAATCCGATTGCTGGCCAATATTCATTTCACGCATTCTGCTACGCTCCTAATCTAGGGTTTCGGTAAAGCTTCGCAGAAATAGTTCCTCCGAAGCCACATCATCGTTTAAATATTTAACGGCGAAGGAGAACATAATTTAAAACTCCATTCCGCCTTTTCTTAAAGACTCGGCAAAAGATTTAACCCTGCCGTGATAAAGATACCCTGCCCGGTCAAAAATTACCTTGCTTATTCCTTTTTCCTTGGCAACCTGGGAAAACATTTCACCGAATAATTCCGAAGACTTGATATTTCCCGCGCTGCCGAACTTCTGCTTCAACAACTTATCCTTGGTGGAAAGGGAAAACAAAACCTTCCCCGCGGAATCATCAACCACCTGTGCTGAAATATTTTTCAGTGAACGATGCACCACCAGGCGGGGTTTTTCCGCCGTGCCGAACATCTTCAGTTTAAGCCTCTTATGCCTTTTAAGTCTTAATTCTTCTTTTTTTCTCATTTTATTTACCGGTAGCCTGTGCCTTTCCCACCTTTTTCTTTACCTGCTCTCCTACAAAACGTATCCCTTTTCCCTTGTATGGTTCAGGAGGATAAAATGCGCGGATCTCGGTGGCAACCTCGCCGATCCATTCCTTATCGATGCCGGTAATCACCAGCTGCGTAGGCTTGGGTGTTTCGACCTTGATCCCCGCGGGAATCATATAATCGATAGGATGCGAAAAACCTAAAGACATATTCAGTTTATTGCCCGCTACAGACGCCTTAAAACCCACCCCCTGTATCTCAAGCTCTTTTACATATCCCTGCGTAACACCGTGAATCATATTCACCATCAACGCGCGGAACAACCCGTGCAGGGACTTATCAATCTTGGTATCCGTAAAACGCTTTACCAGAAGCTGCCCTTCCTTGATTTCCAGGCTGATGCGGTCCGACAACTTCCGTTCCAGTTTACCTTTCGGCCCTTCTACGCGGACTATCCCGTCATTAACGTTAACCTTAACTTCTTTCGGTATGATTACCAGTTTTTTTCCTATCCTAGACATTTGCTTTTTCCTTTACGTAGAAACGTACACCGGCCGCTTCCTTTTAGGCCGCGTGTGCCCCAGAAGGGCATACCCGCGCAATACAATATAAGCGCGGGGTATAAATCTTAACACCGGCCGTTTCCTTTTAGGCCGGGTGAACCCAGAGGTATATTACCAAACGTTACCGATAACTTCTCCGCCCACTCCTAATTCCCGCGCTTCTTTATCTGTAATCACGCCTTTAGAGGTGGAA
>Ga0172380_10009230_pt1 | contig 10558 bp, 12 predicted proteins | sample Leawe162metaG_FD_119747 | JGI IMG/M metagenome (GOLD analysis project Ga0172380, IMG submission 119747) | Leachate microbial communities from a municipal landfill in Southern Ontario, Canada - Leachate well 162 metaG | ecosystem: Engineered > Solid waste > Landfill > Unclassified | place...
ATCGGCAATCTCTTTTTGCTGTTTGGGCGTCACGAAGCGCGACATCACTTCGATGCGCACCGGCCAGTCGGCAAAACGGTCGCAGAAATTCTGGTAATGCTGCTGGGCCAGCAAGGTCGTCGGCACGAGCACGGCGACTTGCTTGCCGCTTTGTACGGCGATAAACGCCGCGCGCATCGACACTTCGGTCTTGCCGAAACCGACATCGCCGCAGATCACGCGGTCCATCGGTTGCGGGCTGGACATGTCGTCGAGTATCGCTTCAATCGCGGTTTGCTGGTCGGGCGTTTCTTCAAACGGGAACGCATCGGCAAATACCTGGTAATCGGTGTTTTCGACGATAAACGCATGGCCTTGTTTAATCGCCCGCTTGGCATGGATTTCCAGCAGCTCGGCGGCGACATCGTGGATACGCTCGATGGCCCGCTTCTTGGCCTTGCTCCATTGATCGCCGCCCAGTTTATATAGCGGGGCGTCTTCAGGATTCATGCCGGTATAGCGACCGATCACATGTAACGCCGATACCGGCACATACAATTTATCGTTATTGGCGTATTCCAGCATCAGGAATTCAGCCGCTATGCCGCCGATTGTGAGGGTTTGCAGGCCCAGGTACCGGCCTACGCCATGTTCCTGGTGGACAACGGGCGCGCCGATAGTCAATTCAGTAAGGTTATTGATAACCGCTTCCAGCTCCCGCGCCGCCGATTTGCGACGCCGACGCCGTTGCTGCACTTTTTCGCCGGACAGCACATTTTCGGTAATGATTGCAATCGCAGGAAACTGCGCCTGCTCCGGCTCCAGCCACAAGCCGCTATCGATGGGCGCAACGACCATGCACGGTGAGCTATCGGTATTTAAAAACGCCTGCCAGCCCTCCACCAGTTTGACGCTGACCTGGTAGGTGCGCAGTTTTTCTATCAGCGCTTCCCTGCGGCCGGCAGACTCGGCGACAAATAACACCTTTCCGGTAAAATCCCTGATAAATTGCTGTAACTGATGCGCCGGTTTGTCCAGCTTGGCATTGATCGTTAAATCCGGTAGCGGCTTGCTGGGACCTTCCGCCGAACTTTTATTATCGAGCACGATACGGGCAAAATTACTGGTTTTTTGCGCAAGCTCAGGCGCGGATAAAAATAACATTCCAGGCGCCAGCAACGGCCTTTCCAGGTCATATTGACGTTGCTCAAAGCGTTCCTCGGCTTCGCTGTAAAAAGCCTGCGCGGTGGCGTCAAACGCATCAGGCAGTACAAACACGGCTGATGACGGCAGGTAATCCAGCAGGCTTGCCGTTTGTTCTACAAACAGCGGCAAATAGTATTCAATGCCGCTGGGCGCAATGCCTTTGCTGACATCCAGGTATAAGCTGTTTTTCGCTGAAGCGTTTGGAAAGCAGGTTCGGAATGCCTGGCGGAAATGCTTGATCGCCGCATCGGTAAACGGGAATTCGCGGGCGGGAAATAATTGGATTCGGTCTATTTTTTCCAGTGAACGTTGGCTGTCAGGGTCAAACGTGCGCATTGATTCGACTTCTTCATCGAATAGTTCGATGCGGAACGGTACGTTACTGCCCATAGGGAATAAATCGACAATTGCACCCCTGACCGCGAATTCAGCATGCTGGTAGACTTGCGACACGCATTGATAACCGACGCTTTCCAGCTTGATACGAGTAAGTTCCAAATTAAAATTATCGCCGACTTTAATCGAAAAACTGTTTGCCAGGACATGCTCACGGGGCGCAAGCCGGTGCATCAGTGTCGCGACCGAAACGATCAATGCGCCGCGTTTTACTTCCGGCAATAGAGCCAATGCCTTCAGGCGTTCCGAAGTGATTTCCGGCAGCGGTGAAAACACATCGTAAGGCAAGGTTTCCCAGTCAGGGAAGTGCAGGATTGAGTGCTCGCCGTGTAAAAAAAATACCAGCTCATGCTCCAGCCTTAAAGCCGTTTGCGTATCAGGCGTAACAATGACAAACAAGCAGTTTTCGTTTTTTATCGCATTCGCTAACGCCAGCGAATCACCGCATCCGGTCAGGCCGATCCATGTCAAGCGTTGGTCTTTGTTGTGCGGAATGTCAGGGGAAAAAATTAAATTGTTAGCCATTACAAATCAGCAATAAATCGAAAGCGGTGTATATTACACCGAATTATGCCAGTTGGTATTATAGATACCGGAGTTAATAAAGCCACATCAGGTGCTTATACGTCATGATAGTCAAGCCTGTAGTGTAACTCTCATTTCTTTATCAATGAAGGCTCCCAAGCAGCAAGCCGGCTCCAGGCATATTGTCGTCAACTGCTCGAGAATTACAGACAAGTATTTCGATGAAGGAAAATATGATGACAACTAAAATCTTACCTTTTCGCCGTCGCGCGCTCGTGTTGGCGTTGGCTCTGACCGGTGCGGCAAATGCGGCGGTGATTAACGTCGACGGAGACTGTACGTTGACAGCCGCAATCAATAATGCCAATAGCGATACAGATACTGACGGCGCCGGTGTCGGCTGTCATAAGGGTAATGGCGCTGACACATTGATACTTACCGACAAGGCTATGTATCCGCTGACGGAAGTGGCTGAACATCAAACCGGGTTGCCGTGGATAAGTAGCACGATTACGATTAACGGCAACGACGCAACGATTAATCGTTCTGTGGGGCTGAACGCGCCTTATTTCCGTTTGTTTCATGTAACGGCTGCGGGGAATTTAACGCTTAACAGGCTTAACTTGACGGGCGGCAGACCCGACAGAATCAATGGCGGAGCCATCTCGAATAACGGGGTCCTGACCTTGAATCGATGCCTTGTTTCGGGCAACAGCATAGCAGGCTACGACAGCAATGAGGGTGCCGGCGGAGGGATTGCCAATCATAAGACGATGACGCTTAACAATAGCACCGTTGCTGGCAACACTGTCGATAGCTGGCAGGAAGGCATTGCCGGCGGCATCCTCAATACGGGAAATATGGTACTCAATAACAGCACAGTTTCTAGCAACAGCGCGGCAAAAAACGGCGGTATCTCAAATAGCGGAAAAATGCTGCTGAATGATAGCAGGGTTTCGGGGAACCGTTCTGTTTATGGCGGCGGTGCCGGCATCTCAAATACCGGAAAGCTGACATTGGATCACAGCAGAATTTCGGACAATATATCCACATACACCGGCGTCGGCGGTATTGAAAATAGAGGAGAGGCGATACTGAGCCATAGCAGCGTTACAGGCAATCAGGCATATTATGCCATTGTTAATTTTGGCAAAATGACGCTCAGCGGCAGTTCTGTTTCGGGTAATAGCGTACATTATGCCGCTATTTCAAATTTCGCTAACATGACGCTTAGCAGTAGTCTCATTTCGGGCAATGGCGGTCAGAATTCCGGCAATGGTAGTCTTAGAAATACAGCCCAAATAACCATCAGTCACAGCACAATTTCCAAAAATACCAATCCCGAATCCGACGGCGGCGGTCTATGGAACGGCGAAGCCGGTACGGTGACATTGACGAGCAGCATTATTTCCGGCAACAAGGCAGCGGGCGGTGCCGGCATTTCAAATCACGGCAACATGACGTTACACGGCAATCTTATTTCAGATAATCAAGTTGCCTACCAAACCACGCAACTCACTGGCGGCGGAGGGATTTATAATAGCGGGAGCATGACGCTGGTTAACAACACGCTGTCCGCGAACAGCGGCGGCCAGTTTACAGGCGGAGGTATTGCCAACAAGGGCAGGATGACGGTAAGTCACTGCACGGTTTCAGGTAATCAAGCCGATATTAATGGCGGCGGCATCATGAACGACCTGGGCGCGGAACTGACACTCGGCAATAGCGTAATCGCCGATAGCCCACTGGGCGGAGATTGCAATAATATCGGTACGCTCAACCTGCAAGGCCCGAACCTCATCGAAGACAGCGGTTGCGGCGCACCGCTGAGCGGAGATCCAAAGCTCGCTCGATTACTCGATAATGGCGGGCCGACTCCGACCCATGCTCTGCGCTCCGGCAGTTTGGCGCTTAATGCTGCCGACAAAAGCTTCTGCGCCGGCATCGATCAACGGGGCGTCAAACGCCCGCTGACGACGAAAGCTCAATGCGATCTCGGTGCGTTTGAGCGAATGGAATCTATCATCATACCCAATGATGCGATAACGATCTGGCAGTTTTTCCATCAACAAGTCGCGAATGGGGCTATTACGGGTACAGGCAATAAAGTAACTGCGCAGCAAAGACTTGACGCCTTCAACAACGAGTTCATGGTTGCCGTTCATTATAATTACAGGCATAAAACTGAGGCCGCCTGCGCTCAACTTGCAGGCATGCTCAAACACATCGATCCCGACAACACACCGGATGCCAACGATTTCGCGACAGGCGGCGCGGGGAAGGCGCTGGTTGAGCTCCTTGTCGCTTTGCGAGCAGATTGGCAATGTCAGTAAGCCTGTAAAGAATGAGCTTAAGCGGCGCTTTGCGGCGGAGACGTCCAGCAATTCCCAATTTAAAACCCTGCTAAAATAAAGTTTTTCAAATTTCTCAGAACACAGCATTATTAGCATAAAACAAATGGACTTGACCCTAGTTGAACAGATACGCAGCACGCTTGGTACGCTACCGGATTGCCGAAAACAAGGCAACAACCAAAAATATGCGGTGGAAGATGCCGCGTTAAGCGCATTCTCGGTTTTTTTCACGCAAAGCCCGTCCTTTTTGGACTATCAGCGGCGGATGCAAAAGCATTACAACCGAAACAATGCGCAATCCGTTTTCGGTGTCCATCAAATTCCCAAGGCCACAAAATCGGTAACCTCCTTGACCCCATCGCACCAGAAACGCTGTATCCGGTGTTGGCGGAGGTGGGTGACAGGCTATACGAACAAGGTTGTTTGGCACCGTTCATCAGCATTGGTGGTACGTTGCTGGTGGCATTGGACTGCACCGACTCGTTCAGTTCGGAAAAGATTTCCTGTCCCTGCTGCACCCGGCAACTGCTGAAAAACGGCAAGACGCTGTATCGTCACACGCTGGTCACGCCAGTCATTGTTGCACCCGGGCAAAACCGCGTGGTGCCTTTGCCGCCGGAGTTTGTCAGCGCACAGGACGGTCAGGAGAAACAGGACTGCGAACTGGCGGCGGCAAAGCGGTGGCTGACCCGTTGGGGTAGCCATTATTCGCCCCGCGGCATCACCCTGATGGGTGATGATCTGTATTGCCACCAGCCATTTTGTGAGGCCGTCAGGCAAGCAAATGGACTTCCTGTTCGTCTGCAAACCTGACTCCCATGCCCTGCTGCTTGCGCCCTGTGGGTGTACGAATGGGTGGACGATTTTGTCCGAACCGGAGAAGTCCAAATCGTTGAGAAAAGCCGTTGGAACGGCAAACAACGCCTGACCGAACGCTACCGTTACATCAACCAAGTGCCGCTACGCGATAGCGATGATGCCTTGCTGGTAAACTGGTGCGAGATCACCCTCACCAATGCCAAACAAGAGCTGTCTACCGCAATGCGTGGGCCACATCGCACACCATTGACCCACATAATGTCGAGCAAATCGTCGCCGCAGGCCGCGCCCGTTGGAAAATCGAGAACGAAAACAACAATGTCCTCAAGAACCACGGCTACCATTTCGAGCATAACTTTGCCCACGGCAAACAGCACCTGTCTAACTTTCTGGCTACCCTCAACCTGCTGGCTTTTCTCACCCATACCGCACTTGAGTGGTTGGATGAGGCGTACCACACAGTTCGACTCGCGGCACCCTCCAGGCGAACTTTCTTCGAGAATTTGCGAACCCTGCTTCAGTTTATCCCTTTTGACAGCTGGCAGCATTTAATGCAGTTCATGCTGAATGCCGGAATGGAATTACCAGTTAAAACTTAAGGTTTTAAATTGGGAATTGCTGCCTCGCCGATTACCAGCGAGACGGAATGATAGCGCTGGGATAAGCGGATATGCTCATAACCGTTTTTGCTCCAGCGGTGAAAGGCTTGTTTACAGGCGTTGGAGCAAAAACGGCGCGGCCTGCCTGCCTTACATACTGGCTCAAGCTCGTTCGTGCAGATGGGATGAAGGCAATAAACCATAACAGGACGGCTACGCGGTTTTAAGCTGGAACGGAATAACCACGCCGCCTACTTTCAAACTGTCCAGATAATCAGCCCACCATTGCATCATTTTTACCCGCTCCGGCAAGTATTGAGCACGGTTGTAGGCAGCTCTAACGCTGTTCTGTTCGCCGTGGGCAAGCTGTCTTTCAATTGCGTCAGGATGGAATAAATGCGCCTCATTAAGCCGAGTTGATGCCATGCCTCTGAATCCGTGGGCGGTCATTTCCTCGCCGGTGTAACCCAGTGCCTTAATGCGCCGTTGATGGTGTTTTCTGACATTGGCCGGGAAAGGCTACGCACTGAGGGAAAAACAAACTGGCCGGTACCGGTCAACGGTCTTATTTCGGCGAATATCGCTAACGCTTGCCTGGATAGCGGAATGATGTGCTCATCGCGCATTTTCATTTTGCTGGCTGGAATCCGCCATTTTGCCCGCTCGATGCCAATTTCAGACCATTCCGCCCGGCGTATTTCGCCGGGTCTTAGCATAACCATGAATGACAGGCGCAAGGCGCAACGGGTTACAAAATTACCGGTATAGCCTTCACACGCCCGCAATAATGCGCCGATTTGCACCGGCTCAGTGATGGCCGCATGGTGCCTGACAATAACCGGCGATAGCGCGCCTTGCAGATCGGGAACGGGGTTTCTGATGGCGCGCCCGGTGGCAATCGCATAGCGGAACACTTGCCCAATAACGCGCTTGGCTGTGTGCGCCAACTCGTTTGCTCCGCGTTGCTCAATTCGTCGCAACACGGCCAAAATATCAGGGGCTTCAATATCCGTGATAGCTGATTTACCTAGCCAGGGGAAAACATCCTTTTCAAGCCGGTCTATCGTGTTCTTGGCGTGGCCATCGCTTTTATTGCTCATGTGGGTCTTGTGCCATTCGCGGGCGATTATTTCAAAGCTGTTCGCAGCACTGCCGTGCGTGGCTGTCTTAGCGGCTATTTTGGCCGCTGACGAGTCAATGCCATTAACAATTACTTTTTTGCTTCCTCGCGCTTATTGCGGGCTTCTGCAATCGAAACGTAAGGGTATTCACCAAGGGACAACGTCTTTTGCTTTCCGTCCAGGCGATAGGCCATACGCCAAAATTTACCGCCTTGTGGTATGACCAACAAGAACAGGCCGCCGCCGTCACTCAGCTTTTGTGGTTTATCGGTCGGTTTGATTTTGCGTATTTGAATATCAGCGAGCATGGCTCAGTCCTCAAGGGCTAGGGTGGTTTTGTTGGTATCGGCTGCAAAGAAAGAGCCGATACCAACAGATATACCAACAATGTGTTGGTGTTCAATGATACTAAGTGACACTAGCGCAGGCAATAAAAAACCCGCTAAGCCTTTCGGCTTGCGGGTTCTGATACTGCATGATACGACTTGATTCTTTGATTTGGTACCGAGGGCCGGAATCGAACCGGCACGATGTCACCATCACCGGATTTTGAATCCGGCGCGTCTACCAGTTCCGCCACCCCGGCAAAGAAGGAACATTATAAACAAGCTTTATTAAGAATGCCAATATATTTTTAAGATGTTTTCACCAGCCTAAGCTGGTAATATCGCTTGCTATGAAAAAAAGTGATTTTAACTACCTATTACCCGATACATTAATCGCACAAAAGCCTCTGCCTGATCGCGATGCCAGCCGTTTGTTGTGTATGAATCGCGATAACGGACAAATCAGTGACAAGCAATTTACTGATTTTATTAATCTAATCAATGTGCATGATTTGCTGGTATTTAATGATACCAAAGTCATTCCGGCGCGACTTTACGGCAAGAAACAAAGCGGCGGCAAGATTGAGATACTGATTGAACGCATCCAGGATGACCACCATGCCCTTGCTCATGTCAGAGCCAGCAAAGCGCCCAAAGCAGGCGCGTTGATCGAACTTGATGGCGGCTTGTGCTGTGCCGTGCTAGGTAGGGCGGGCGATTTGTTTGAGCTGGAATTTAAAGGCGATAACAATATCTTGCAAATATTGGAACAAATCGGCCATATCCCGCTGCCGCCCTATATTACCCGTGCCGATGACGAATTCGACTTGACGCGTTATCAGACCGTATTTGCCCAAGCTGCGGGAGCGGTGGCCGCACCGACGGCAGGTCTGCATTTTGATCTTGCGATGCTGGAAAAAGTCAAATCCAAAAGGGTAGAGACGGCGTTTGTAACCCTGCATGTAGGCAGCGGCACCTTTCAGCCGGTCAGGGTCGAAAATTTGACTGAACACTTAATGCACAAGGAATATTTTGTCGTGCCCCCCGCTACTGTTGCGGCAGTGCATCGGGCCAGGGCAAGGGGTGGCCGGGTAATCGCCATCGGCACGACGGCCGTCAGGGCATTGGAATCGGCGTCCAAAAGCGACGTACTGGAAGCCAGTTTCGGTGAAACTGATTTGTTTATAACGCCCGGCTATCAGTTTAAATCCGTCGATGCGATGCTGACCAACTTCCATTTGCCGGAATCGACCTTGCTGATGCTGGTTTCTGCGTTTGCAGGTTATGAGCCGGTGATGAATGCTTATCGGTATGCGATTGCAGAGTCTTACCGATTTTTCAGTTATGGGGATGCGATGTTTATAGCCGACATTCCGCACCCCACCCGAGTTAAAACATAATTTAAACTTATAGGTACCCTCACTGAAGAGACTGTGAAAGTATTCAGTATTTGGAGTACAAACCTAGGTTTTTACTCCGTGTATATCATAAAAATCAATGGGTTAAAAATTTTCAAATACAGGTTTTTGTAGGCTTTTAAAATACTTTCACAGCCACTGAAGCCTGGAGACAAACCATTAACCACGAACCGTGTTACAGCAGTTACAACTTGGATCATTTAGGCCTGATTGCCGGTATGGTTGATGAACTAGGTCTGCCTAAATTGATTGATACGGTGATCAAACAAGACCATGAGCAGCGTTATGTCTCAGTGGGATTATGCGTCAAGGCAATGATTTTGAATGGTTTAGGCTTTGTTAATCGGGCTTTATACCTGATGCCATATTTTTTCAAGGATAAACCGGTTGAGCGCTTGTTGGGTGAAGGCATAACCGCCGAACAACTCAACGATGACGCATTAGGTAGGGCGCTAGATGCGATCTACGCGTATGGCCCGGAACCGTTGTACGGACAACTGGCGGCGCAGTCGGTCACCTGGACAGCACCCGCTTTCATGTCGATGGCGTCTACAACAGCGACCAGGAAGCCGTGCCGGAAGGCGTTGTCCACCTTACTCAAGATTATAGCCGCGATCACCGACCCGATCTCAATCAGGTGATCCTGCAACTGATTAGCGAACATCAGGCGGGCATACCGTTGTGGATGGAGGCTTTAAGCGGCAACCGCAACGATAAGGACAGTTTCCGGCAAACACTGAACGCGCATCTGGGGCAGTTGCGCGAAGGTGTCGGCCTGTCCTTGATCGTCGCCGACAGTGCGTTGTATACGGCGAAAACCTTGCAAGACCTGGGCGATTTTCATTGGGTTAGCCACGTCCCGGAAACGATTGGCAGAAAACCGCTCCTGCGTTTTCTGCATTCGCCACGTCCTTGTGGTTCGCGGTACTCGCGAATTGATTCTGGCGGCCTCCGACGAATGGATAAAGACCCGGCCGGAACGTGCTTACCTGGCGTTGGGTTCCAACTATGCTGGCGTCAAGCAGCGCTGGCTGGTGGTGTATACCCGAAGCGCGCACGAGCACGCCGAACAAACGGTCAACAAACAGCACTTGAAGCAAAGCCAGGCCGAGTACAAAACGTTTAACGCGTTAAGCCAACAAACCTTTGCCTGTGTCACCGATGCGGAAGCGGCTTTGGCGCAGGTGCAAAAGAAGCTGAAAACGGTTGCCTTGCACGATATGCGTATCGTCGAAGTAGCCGGTTTTAAAGGTAAGGGACGCCCGCGTAAAGGGAGCCGGCCTGATACGGTGGGCTACCGAATCGAAGCGAGGGGTGGCCTCTGTCTTCGAAACCCGGCAGCGCAAGATCCAGCAAAAAAGCGCCTTCATTCTCGCCAGCAACCCACTCGATGCCACACAGCTCAGCGATGAGGCCTTGCTGGACATCTATACGCCGGGGCAACAAACCGTCGAACGCGGCTTTCGTTTTTTAAAAGATCCCTGGTTTATGGCGAACACCCTGTCTCTCAAATCACGAAGCGCATCATGCCGCTGATGATGATCATGACTCTCTGTCTTTTGGTCTATGGCGCCCTGGAATACCGCATCCGACAATCGCTCCAACAGCAGCAACAAAGCTTTCCCAGCCAGATCGGAACCACGACTAACAGCCCTTCCGCCCGTTGGGTATTTCAGTTTTTCGCCGGTACCCAGGCAACTCGCAATAAATAAAACACACAATATATCAACCAAAGATGGAACGCAGATGACGCTGATAGTTATGATTAACGCAGATTTTTTCATGGCTTATCCGTGTTTATCATAATCATCTGCG
>Ga0172380_10009231_pt1 | contig 10557 bp, 9 predicted proteins | sample Leawe162metaG_FD_119747 | JGI IMG/M metagenome (GOLD analysis project Ga0172380, IMG submission 119747) | Leachate microbial communities from a municipal landfill in Southern Ontario, Canada - Leachate well 162 metaG | ecosystem: Engineered > Solid waste > Landfill > Unclassified | place...
CACTAGCGTGAGACACGAGAACCTCCAAGTGACTGTGGGCCTTAGACAAGCCACACCCCACTCGGGGGTTCTCACTATTTCAAGCCGCCACGCCTGCTACCCACGTCCTGGCCAAGTACACCTAGTCGGAAGCCAGTGCATGACGCATGGGCAGCAGCTTGGCATTGGACTCGGCCAGTTCCTGATGTGCATTCGATCCGGCAACGATGCCGCAGCCCGCGAAGGCGCGAACAGTGCCGGCCTCCTGGTCGATCTCCGCGCAGCGAAGCGCAATGCCGAATTCGCCATCGCCGTGCGCATCGCACCAGCCCACTGGTCCGGCATAGCGGCCACGGTCCATGCCCTCGAGCTCGCGGATCGTAGCCATTGCGCGCTCCGTCGGGGTGCCGCATACGGCAGCGGTCGGATGCAGCAGCGCAGCCAGACCGAGGACTGGGACATCGTCGGCAAGACGCCCCGTGACATCGGTGGCCAGGTGCTGCACATTGGCCAGCTGCAGCACATGCGGTCGTTCGGGGACATCGAGGTCGGTGCAGTGCGCCGCGAGGGCTCGCGCGACTGAGCGCACTGCGTACTCATGCTCGGCGAGGTCCTTGCCACTGGCCAGCAGCGACTGGGCCATGTTCGCGTCAGCGACCTCATTGCCCTGTCGGCGCACGGTGCCGGCGAGCACGCGGCTGGTCACAAGGTCGCCGGTGCGCCGCACCAGCAGCTCTGGCGTGGCACCGACGAGTCCGCCGACGCTGAACGTCCAGCAGGTCGGGTACTCGGCTGCGAGTGAGGCCAGGATGCTGCGCGCGTCAAGGTGGCCGTCGACCTTGCCGAACACATCGCGGGCGAGCACGACCTTGTCGAGCTCACGGTGATTGATGCGCGAGATGGCCTCTTCGACGGCCGACTGCCAGGCAAGGGGAGACTGCGAGCCTTCACTCCATTGCACGTTCTGCGGTGCCGCCGGAACGCTGACCGCGCGCAGTTCCGTGCGCGGATCACCCTCGGCCCCGATCACCGTGATCCATGACTGACCGCTGCGACGTCCGATCAGCACCCGCGGCACGATGATGATCGAGCGCCCGGGCTCAGGATCGAAGGCGAAGGAGGCGAAGGCCACTGGGCCGGTGCCGGGCATCGAGACTGTGTCGTCGATCGAGGCACTGGCGCACAGCTTCGACCACCATCGCTGGGCGCGGCTGAAGCGCTCGGGTCCGCTGATCTCCAGGCTTGCGGCGATGCCCCAGCCAACCAGGCCCTCGCCATTGCGGACCCAGGTGACCGCATCTCCCGAGGGCAGCAGTGAGAACAGGTTGCCCGGATCGTCCAGGGGACGGGTGCGAACCTGGAGCGGGGCTCCTTGGCGATCCGTGGATCGACCGGTCATCGGCGTTGCCTCTGCATTGAGTTCGGGCACGACCCCAGCCTAGATGTGTCCCTCGAGGGCGTCGGTGCAAGGATGCAGCCGTGACTCGTGCAGACCTCAACAAGGCGCCAGGCGAAGTGGCGGCGATGTTCGATGAGGTTGCCGAGCGCTATGACCTCACCAACGACGTGCTGGCACTCGGGCAGACCCGCATCTGGCGGCGAGCCGTGGTTGCCGCAGTCAAGCCCCAGCCGGGTGAGCTCATCCTTGACCTCGCAGCCGGCACGGGCACGTCGAGCGTGCCGTTCGCCCAGGCCGGGGCCCATGTCATCCCCACGGACTTCTCCCTCGGCATGCTCCGCGTGGGCCACCAGCGACAGCCGGCACTGCCCTTCGTCGCTGGCGATGGCGAGCACCTGCCCTTCAAGGACCATTCATTCGACGCGGCCACCATCTCGTTCGGCCTGCGCAACATCAATGACCGGGCGGCCGGACTCGCTGAGTTCAAGCGGGTGCTGCGGCCGGGCGGCAGATTGGTCGTCTGCGAGTTCTCCCATCCGACTTTCGCGCCGTTCCGGACGATCTACACCGAATATCTGATGAAGGCGCTGCCGACTGTCGCGACCAGGGTCGCGACCAATCCAGAGGCCTATGTCTATCTCGCGGAGTCGATCCGGGCCTGGCCGGCGCAGGAGCAACTGGCCAATGAAATGCGTGATGCGGGCTGGGATCAGGTGCAGTGGCGCAACCTCTCAGGTGGCATAGTTGCGATCCATCGAGCAGTGAACCCATAGCAATCCGTGGGCAGCCTCAGCACTATGCTTGCGCCGGTCGTGAATGTGTTCACAAACGCACAAACCGGCCTTTCGAGTTCCGGACGTGAGGAGCAGTAGGTGAACGTCTACACGCCGATCCTCATATTGGGTCTGCTGGCTTTCGGCTTTGCAGTGTTCTCTGCTGTCATCGCACCGATCACCGGTCCCAAGCGCTACAACCGCGCAAAGGTCGACGCATACGAATGCGGCATCGAGCCGACGCAGCAGCCGATCGGCGGCGGACGCTTTCCGGTGAAGTACTACCTCACTGCGATGTTGTTCATCGTGTTCGACATCGAAATCGTGTTCTTGTATCCGTGGGCAGTCGCCTTCGACCGCATGGCGCTCTTCGGCCTTGTCGAAATGGTGCTGTTCATCGTCACCGTCCTCGTCGTGTACGCCTATGTGTGGCGTCGCCGGGGACTTGAGTGGGATTAACCGGGAGTAAGCATGGGTCTTGAAGAGAACCTGCCGTCTGGCGTCCTGCTGACGACGGTGGAAAAGGTTGCGGGATACGCACGCAAGGGGTCGCTGTGGCCGGCGACCTTCGGTCTTGCCTGCTGTGCGATCGAGATGATGGCCGTCGGTGGCCCTCGATTCGATATCGCCCGCTTTGGCATGGAGGTCTTCCGTGCATCGCCGCGCCAGGCCGATCTCATGATCGTCGCCGGCCGCGTGAGCCAGAAGATGGCTCCAGTGCTGCGCCAGATCTACGACCAGATGCCCAATCCCAAGTGGGTGCTGGCCATGGGCGTGTGCTCATCCAGCGGTGGAATGTTCAACAACTACGCGATCGTCCAGGGTGTCGACCATGTCGTCCCGGTCGATATCTACCTGCCCGGCTGTCCTCCTCGCCCCGAGATGCTCATCGATGCCATCCTGAAGCTGCACGGCGAGATCCAGGACATGAAGCTCGGGCCGAACCGTCGCGCCCAGATGCGCGAGTTGGAAGCAGAGGCGCTGGCAGCGCCTGCGACCTTGGAGATGAAGGGGCTGCTCCGATGAGCGAGACCCCAGTAGTGCCTGAAGGCGTGAGCCAGTTCGAGGTCTTTCACGTGCGCGAAGGAGCCTTCGGCGGTTCCGGTTCGGGTGACACGAGCGGCTTCGGCGGTCTCGTTGAGCTCATGCACATGCCCGAGCCATCGGCTCGTCCGTACGGCGGCTGGTTCGACGAGGTGGCCGACGAGCTCGAGCTGTCGCTAGCCGCGCGAGGCATCAGCGTCGGCGATGCGATCGAGAAGGTCGTGATCGATCGCGATGAGATCACCTTCTTCATCCGCCGTGACCTCCTCGTAGGCGTGCTCAGCGCCCTGCGCGATGAGCCGGGCCTGCGATTCGAGCTGTCCAGCGGCGTGAGCGGCGTGCACTACCCCAACGACGCCAACCGTGAACTGCATGCGGTCTACCACTTGCTTTCCATCACGCACAACCGCCGCATCCGAGTCGAGGTGGCGACTCCTGACGCGGATAGGCACATCCCCTCCTCGGTCGGCGTCTACCCGACCAATGACTGGCATGAGCGTGAGACCTTCGACTTCTTCGGCATCGTGTTCGATGGTCACCCAGCACTCACGCGCATCGAGATGCCCGATGACTGGCCAGGCCACCCGCAGCGCAAGGACTACCCGCTCGGCGGTATTCCCGTCGAGTACAAGGGCGCAACCATTCCGCCACCGGATCAGCGGAGGTCGTACAACTCATGACCACAGAGAACGTCACCTACACGAGTGCTGCTGCGCAGCCCGATGATCCCTATGCGGGTGCGAACGACGAGACACAGAGCCGCGTCTTCAACGTCGGCGGCGGCGATTGGGAGTCCATCACCGTCTCGTCCGAGGCAAGTGAGCGCATCGTCGTCAACATGGGTCCGCAGCACCCGTCGACCCATGGCGTGCTGCGACTCATCCTCGAACTCGACGGTGAGACCGTCACCGAGGCGCGTGCCGGCATCGGCTATCTGCACACGGGCATCGAGAAGAACATGGAGTTCCGCTCGTTCACCCAGGGCGTCACCTATGCCACGCGCATGGACTACCTCGCCCCGTTCTTCAACGAAGCCGTCTACTGCCTTGCCATCGAGAAGCTGCTCGGCATCACCGACCAGATTCCCGAGCGCGCAACGACCATTCGCGTCATCATGATGGAGTTGAACCGCATCTCCTCGCATCTGGTCGCCCTGGCAACTGGCGGCATGGAGCTCGGCGCGCTGACGGCCATGACCTTCGGCTTCCGGGAGCGCGAGCTCATCCTCGACATCTTCGAGATGGTCACCGGGCTTCGTATGAACAACGCCTACATCCGCCCGGGCGGCGTCGCCCAGGATCTGCCTGCCGATGGGGAGCAGAGGATTCGCGAGATGATCCCGATCCTTCGCAAGAGGCTCACAGACACGGCGAACCTGCTGATCGACAACAGCATCTGGATGGGTCGAACCGTCAACGTCGGCTATCTCGACCTGACCGGTTGCATGGCCCTGGGCGTCACCGGCCCGATCCTTCGTGCCACCGGATTCCCGCACGACCTGCGCAAGTCGCAGCCGTACTGCGGCTATGAGAACTACGAGTTCGAGGTCGTCACCGAGACCACTTGCGATGCCTACGGACGATTCCTCATTCGCATCCGCGAGATGGAGCAGTCCCTGCACATCGTCGAGCAGGCACTCGATCGCCTGAAGCCGGGTCCGGTAATGGTCGCGGACAAGAAGATCGCCTGGCCTGCGCAGTTGTCTGTCGGCAGCGATGGACAGGGCAACTCCCTCGACCACATTCGCGAGATCATGTCCGAGTCGATGGAGGCGCTGATCCACCATTTCAAGCTGGTGACTGAGGGCTTCCGCGTTCCCGTGGGTCAGGTCTACACGGCCATCGAGTCCCCTCGCGGCGAACTCGGCTGTCACCTGGTCAGTGCTGGCGGCACCAGGCCGTATCGCGTGCACTTCCGTGATCCCTCGTTCACCAATCTTCAGTCAACTGCGGCGATGTGCGAAGGCAGCCAGATCGCCGATGTCATCGCAGCTGTTGCCAGTATCGATCCCGTTATGGGCGGAGTCGATCGCTAGCGCGATCGAGAGGAAGAGAACATGGCCATCAGCGATCAGACACTCGAGAGCATGCGGGAACTCGCCGCACGCTACCCAAAGTCGCGATCGGCATTGCTGCCGATGCTCCATCTCGTGCAGAGCACCGAGGGCGAAGTCACCACAGACGGCATCAATGCCTGCGCTGAAGTGCTCGGCATCTCGGCTGCTGAAGTCACCGGTGTCTCCACCTTCTACACGATGTACAAGCGCAAGCCGGTCGGCGAGCACCACATCGGCGTATGCGTGAACACGCTCTGCGGTCTGCTGGGCGGCGACGCCGTCTACGACGCACTCGCCGAGCGCCTCGGAGTCGGCCACAATGAGCCGACGGCTGACGGCAAGTTCTCGCTCGAGCGCATCGAGTGCCAGGCAGCATGCACGCATGCACCAGTGATGACGGTCGATTGGGAGTTCATGGACGACGTCACCCCTTCCTCTGCGCTCGATGTCGTCGACCGCCTTGCCCGCGGCGAGCGCGTCGAATCAACACGTGGTCCGATGATCCGCAGCTTCCAGGCCACCGAGCACACGCTGGCCTTCCCGGAGGACGGACTTGCAGGCGAAGGCAGCTCGGTCGACGACAAGATGCTCGCCGGCCTGCGCTATGCCAAGGAGCACAACATGAGCGCCCCTGCATACGGACAGGAGGGCTGATCCGTGGCACTGACGCCGGTCATCACCGAGCACTGGGACGCTCCAGATCTCTACACCATCGACGGCTACCGCAGGTTCGGCGGCTATCGGGCCCTTGAGTCGGCATTGAAGCAGGACCCCGATGCGCTCATCACCACGATCAAGGACTCCGGCCTGCGCGGCCGGGGTGGAGCAGGCTTCCCCACCGGCCTGAAGTGGAGCTTCGTCCCCCAGAACGATGGCAAGCCGCACTACCTCGTCGTCAACGCCGATGAATCCGAGCCGGGTGCCTGCAAGGACATCCCGATCATGATGGCCAATCCGCATGCACTTGTGGAAGGCGTCATCATCTCGGCGTTCGCCATTCGCGCCAGTCACGCATTCATCTACATTCGCGGCGAGGTGCCCAATGCCCTGCGCAAGGTGGCCAATGCGGTAGCCGAAGCGCGTCGCGCCGGGTACATCGGCGACAACATCCTGGGCAGCGGATTCAATGTCGATGTCGTCGTGCATGCCGGTGCAGGTGCCTATATCTGTGGCGAGGAGACCGCCCTGCTCGACTCGCTCGAAGGCTTCCGCGGGCAGCCGCGCCTCAAGCCGCCATTTCCGGCAGTCGCCGGCCTGTATGCATCGCCGACCGTCATCAACAATGTCGAGACCATCTGCAACATCCCGTACATCGTCGATCGCGGTGTCGACTGGTTCCGCCAGTTCGGCACTGAGAAGTCACCTGGCTTCAAGGTGTGGGCGGTCTCGGGCCACGTCAACAACCCGGGCATCTTCGAAGCCCCGCTGGGCATCACGATGCGCGAGCTCCTCGAGTACGCCGGCGGCGTGCGCGGTGGTGGCGAGGTGAAGTTCTGGCTGCCGGGCGGCTCGTCGGTGCCCATGCTCACCGCAGACCATCTCGACCTGCCGATGACGTATGAGGAGATGGCTGCTGCTGGCACCATGCTCGGCACCGGCACCCCGATGATCTTCGACAGCACGGTCAGTGTGGTCAAGGCCGTGACCCGCTGGCTGGAGTTCTACAAGCATGAGTCCTGCGGCAAGTGCACGCCTTGCCGCGAGGGCACCTACTGGATCACCGGAATGCTTGAGACCTTCGAGCACGGCCATGGCAAGGAGACCGATCTGGACCTCCTGGTCAGTGCCTGCAACCAGATTGCCGGACGGTCCTTCTGCGCACTCGGCGATGCGGCGGCAACGCCGTACCCCGCTGCCCTCAAGTACTTCCGTGACGAGTTCGTCGCGGCAACCCAGACCCCGGTCGACGAGAAGTTCGATCCGGTGGCCTCCTACATCTATGCGGGAGCTGCAACGCGATGAGCGAGAACCTCACAACAGAGCTCGTGCCGAGCATCACCGTCAACATCGACGGCGTCGCCCTGCAGGTGCCCAAGGGCACCCTAGCCATCCGCGCCGCCGAGATGATCGGTGTCGAGATTCCGCGGTTCTGCGACCATCCGCTGCTCGAGCCGGTCGCAGCCTGCCGTGCTTGCCTCATCGAGGTCGAGGGCATGCCCAAGCCGCAGCCGGCCTGCGCCCAGGTGGTCAGCGATGGCATGACCATCCGCACCCAGCAGTCCTCAGCCGTCGCGAAGGATGCGCAAGAGGGCGTCATGGAGTTCCTGCTGATCAACCATCCGCTTGACTGCCCCGTGTGCGACAAGGGTGGCGAATGCCCCCTGCAGAACCAGGCCATGTCAGCCGGGCGCCCCGAGTCACGGTTCGAGGGCGAGAAGCGCACCTTCGAAAAGCCGATCAATATCAGCGCACAGATCCTGCTCGACCGCGAGCGATGCGTGTCATGCGCTCGCTGCACCCGTTTCGCCGACCAGATCGCGGGTGATCCCATGATCGAACTGCTCGAGCGCGGTGCGCAGCAGCAGGTCGGCACCGCGTCCGATGCACCATTCGACTCGTACTTCTCGGGCAACACCGTGCAGATCTGCCCGGTCGGCGCCCTCACGAGCGCTGCCTACCGATTCAGGTCACGGCCATTCGATCTGGTGTCCGTGCCGACCACGTGCGAGCACTGCGCATCAGGCTGCTCCGTGCGCACCGACTACCGCCGCGGCGTCGTCACCCGCCGATTGGCCTGGGACTCACCTGAGGTCAACGAGGAGTGGAACTGCGACAAGGGTCGCTTCGCCTTCTCCTATCTCACCGAAGGCCGCATCACCACGCCACTCGTGCGCGAGAACGGCGAGCTGCGTCCGGCCTCATGGCCGGAGGCCATCGACGTGGCCGCTCGTGGGCTCAAGACTGTCGGGAAGTTCACGGGGGTGCTCACCGGTGGCCGCCTGACGCAGGAGGACGCCTACGGATACGCGAAGTTCGCGCGCGCGGTCCTGGGCACGGACAGCATCGACTTCCGATCACGTGCAACCTCCCCTGAGGAGACCCAGTTCCTTCGAGCCGCAGTTGCAGGAACGCCGATCAATGTCACGTATGACGCGATCGAGAGCGCGCCGTTCGTCCTGCTGGTGAGCTTCGAGCCCGAGGATGAGTCACCCATGCTCTTCCTGCGCCTGCGCAAGGCCAAGACCCGTGTCGTCAGTGTCGGCGCAGTGGCAAGCCGCGGCCTGCACAAGATGGGCGGCACGCTGCTCGCTGCGGCACCGGGTCAGGAAGCATCGGTGCTGAACGACCTGCCGGCCGACATCAGGGCCGCACTTGCGCAGCCGGGTGCCGTGATCCTTGCGGGCGAGCGCATCGCCGCCAGCACAGGTGCGGCAACCTCGGTCGCTGAACTCGCCCAGTCCACTGGCGCTGCACTGGCCTGGGTTCCTCGTCGCGCCGGTGAGCGTGGCGCCCTCGATGCGGGTGCACTCGCTGGTCTCCTGCCAGGTGGTCGTCCGCTTGCGGATGCAGCCGCCCGTGCGCAGGTTGCGCAGGTCTGGGGCGTCGATGCCGATGCACTCCCTGAGCTCACCGGCATCTCGGGCGACCAGGTGCTGGTCTCGGCCAGCCGAGCCGGCCTCAGTGGCCTGCTCATCGCTGGTGTCGAACTGGCCGACCTTCCTGACCAGGCAGTCGCTGAGCGGGCACTCGACCTCGCGGCGTTCGTGGTGTCCCTTGACCACCATCACTCAGCCGTCACTGAGCGCGCAGACGTGGTGCTGCCCGTCGCCCTGGTCACGGAGAAGTCCGGCACCTTCGTTGACTGGGAGGGCCGACCACGTCCATTCGGGCAGGTCTTCAAGGACTCGCTGGCGATGAGCGATGCGACCGTTCTCGGCATGATCGCGAATGCGATCGGGATCAAGGCAGGTGCCTGGGATGTCGCCGGAATCCGCCGCGAACTGGCCGCCCTCGGCCAGTGGACCGGTGCCCGGCAAGCCGTTCCTGGGTTCAAGGCTCCTGCCGCAATGCCCGCAGGCTTCCGCCTCGCGTCCTGGCGCGAGCTGCTCGATGCCGGCGTGATGCAGGAAGGCGAGCCATTCCTGGCAGCAACGGCACGGCCGGTCGCCGCCCTGATCTCGGCGAATTCAGCGCAGCAGCTCGGTTCGCCGGACACCATCACCGTGGGTGGGCCGGGCGGATCGGTCACCGTGCCGGTCACCGTCGGCGACGTGCTCGATGGGGTGGTGTTCCTGCCGATGCACTCCGCGGAGTGCTCGATCTACCGAGATCTGGGTGCGCGCATCGGTTCCGCTGTTGACGTCACTGCTGGAGGTGCCGCATGACCAACGGTCAGTTCGGATTCTTCGGAACCGATCCCTGGGGGATCGTCATCGTGAAAGTCCTCGGCATCTTCGCTCTGCTCGTGCTGCTGACGCTGTTCACCATCTGGTGGGAGCGCCGCGTTGTCTCGCGCATGCAGAACCGCATCGGGCCCAACCGCGTCGGGCCCTTCGGTCTGCTCCAGTCGCTGATGGACGGAGTCAAGCTCGCCCTCAAGGAGGAGATCGTTCCCAAGGGCGTGCACCTGGCGGTCTACTGGATCGCGCCGATCATCTCGGCCACGATGGCCTTCGTCGCCTTCGCAGTCATCCCCTTCGGCCCGGTGGTGCAGATGTTCGGCGTGTACACGCCCTTGCAGCTCACCGACTTTCCGGTGTCGGTGCTCTATGTCCTGGCGATCGCCTCGATCGGCATCTACGGCATCGTGCTCGCAGGCTGGTCATCTGGCTCCATCTACCCGCTGCTCGGTGGGCTTCGCTCGAGCGCGCAGATGATCTCCTACGAGATCGCCATGGGTCTCTCCTTCGTCGCGGTCTTCCTCTACGCCGGATCCATGTCGACCTCGGAGATCGTCTCTGCCCAGGAGCCGGTGTGGTTCGCGGTCATCCTGCTCCCGTCATTCCTGATCTACGTCACGGCGATGGTCGGCGAGACCAACCGCGCTCCCTTCGATCTCCCCGAGGCCGAGGGCGAACTCGTCGGTGGCTTCCACACCGAGTACTCGTCGATGAAGTTCGCGCTGTTCTTCCTCGCCGAGTACATCAACATGGTCACCGTCTCTGCCCTTGCCACCACCCTGTTCCTCGGTGGCTGGCAGGCGCCATGGCCGCTGTCGCTCTGGGAGGCGGCCAATACCGGCTACTGGCCGATTCTGTGGTGGCTGCTCAAGGTGCAGATCTTCATCTTCGTCTTCATCTGGCTGCGCGGCACGCTTCCGCGCCTGCGCTATGACCAGTTCATGAAGTTCGGCTGGAAGGTGCTGA
>Ga0172380_10009232_pt1 | contig 10556 bp, 12 predicted proteins | sample Leawe162metaG_FD_119747 | JGI IMG/M metagenome (GOLD analysis project Ga0172380, IMG submission 119747) | Leachate microbial communities from a municipal landfill in Southern Ontario, Canada - Leachate well 162 metaG | ecosystem: Engineered > Solid waste > Landfill > Unclassified | place...
CAACGCCCTACACTGACTACCACACGACCTTTCTCACTACTCATAGACCTTCTCCTTCTTCAAGAAGAACGCATTTAAGCCCGGACGACCCTCCAAGACGACCTACAGTAGTAGGGTCGGCCTGTATTTCATACTTTTCACAAAAAGCCTTGATTTTTCGAGCATGTCTACTGGGAAAATACAGCTTGAGATACTCCATTGCGGTTGTACACAAAACTGCCCACACAATGGTGCCTCCGAAAAGAGTCTCAACATAGTGGTCGCCAGACAAGTGGTGACCCAGACGAAACAGCACTTCAAGCGGCACCAGCATCAGGAGCACAAACACCATAATAAACATAGATCCAAACTGAAGGTTCTCATTTCTCACAGACAAACCTACCCCAGGCCACTCCTCCAAAGACCCTGTTGGTACACGAATGACATTTAAGATCACGGTGTCAGGTGGCATTCTGCCGACCAAACACTCGCGTCCATCCACATTTTCAACGAGCCATACTCGCTTCGTCATGAAGCCCTCCACCGCTATCGTCAAGGCGAATCCTTGACTTCTAGTGTATAGCATGTCATATATTTTTATATAATCAAAAATAACATACTTCTATTATAGAAAATATCTTTATGTATAAACATATACTAAAAGTAGTCAGTTTTATTGACTATATGTACACCTTGCGCTAGAGTAAGAATATGTTAGAAAAGCGATCTCTTTCTTCTACTTTGGAAAAAATAGGCCTCTCTGAAAAGGAGGCACTGGTATATATTGCGCTCGCAACTCTCCAAAGTGCCACCGCGTATCATATTGCCCAACACTGTGACGTGAAGAAGCCAACGGTATACGTCATTCTTGAAGATTTGCGTAAAAAAGGCCTCGTACTCATAGTCCCTCATGCAAAGAAGATGCTTTTTGCACCACGCTCACTTGATGAGTACCTGGAAGAACAGCGCGAACACATTCGCGCAGCAGAACGCATCATCCCCTCTCTCGCAGAACTTTCACAAGGAGAACGCGCCCATGTGTATTTTTTCAATGGTCTATCAGGCATGAAAGATGCTCTTGCGCATAAGTTTGATGACATGAGAGGAAAAACATTTTGTTCTTTTTATGGAAATTTGAAGGGTGCCTCTGAAGAACTTCTCGCTTTCTATGCATCATGGGACAAAAAAGCATACATGGCAGATATGCACTTTCGCCTCATCATGTCTCAGGCAGAAAATGATCTCTACTACAAAGAAACAGTGGCTTTCGCAGAAAAATATACCGACCAATTAGATATACATCTCATATCCCAGGTGGTATTCCCTCCCAACATATCTGTTGAAATAGCTACTGATTTCATACGTATTACCGACTCTACTCTCTTGCAGGCTACTATTATTGATGACATATCTACAGCCACTACATTCAAACAAATCTTTGAAATTGTCTGGCAACAAGGTGTATAACGCACGTTCATTTCACACATTTTAAACAGTCTTTGTCATACTTTCACGAAAAGATGATGTGTATCACACAATATAAAACACAAAATACAATACCACACACGGTATTGCGCTCTAAAATCACTGATATATAATACTTTAAGCCATATTTCTGGCGTCGTGTTGTATGGAGGACAGCATTAAAGTTTATTACCCGTAGCACAATCACTTTTATGAACAAAGCAGACATCATCGCAAAAGTACATGAAGTACTCGGTGGTACCAAAGCAGACGCAGAACGTGCAGTAGAATGCATGATTGACGGCGTTGTTGCATCACTCAAGAAGGGTGACGAGGTATCAATCGCAGGTTTGGGTATCTTCTCAGCAAAAATGCGTCCAGCACGCCAGGGTCGTAACCCACGCACTGGAGAGAGTATCGAAGTTCCAGCAATGCGCGTACCAAAATTCCGCGCATCAAAGGCTCTCAAGGACGCAGTGAAGTAATTCACTCAACTTTCGCTATACAAAAAACCGCCTGTATGGGCGGTTTTTTGTTATCTATTGTACAAAAGTTATATCACAGATATGTATGCGTCTTTTGGCAGTGAGTATACGGTTATTCTGATCGAGAAACAAAGCGATGCCGGAAAAGTCCTTTTTTGGCTCCATAGCTTCAGTAAAATCCTCTACTGAATCAACACTGAATGCGGTCTCATCATCTATTTCTTCTTGAATATGAAGACCTTCATGGTTTGTGATCGCCTGATATGCAGCATTTTTCTGCATACGTTCATCACCGTCCCCTGCATCAAATTGAATTTCTGCTTCAAAATATGAACCTTCGAGCGCTGGTTCTAAAAAGACTATGCTGCCTGGATGTTTTGTAACGCGAATTGCTTCATTGATCGCATCTGCCATTTTATCTATCGGTACATGATGGAGTGAAAGTGCGAAGATGACCATGTCGAATGATTCATCTGGAAATGGTAAGGATTCTGCAGTGCCCGCTCGAAATTCTGCATTGGGAATAATTCGCTCTACAGCAGTTGCAACTTTTACGGGATCTGGCTCGATACCGACCAGATTTTTACAATGCCCCGCTATCGCAATCGAGCGAGCACCGTTACCTGAGCCGATCTCAAGGATAGATAGTTCTTTGAGAGGTATACGGCTTTCGAGGGTTTCAAGGAAATGGTCTTTTAGGCGCTGCATGACAATAGTATAACAATTAGTTTCGATATGTACCTCAATTAGAAGTGGTTTTTAAAGTATTCCCGCCTTTCGTGATTCATTTTTATGTAAGGGAATTGGTCACATGCACTAAGCAAAATGCTTCGCCAGCTCGCATTTATGCTAAGTGCTCGCGACCCCGAAGTTTTTAAAAGCATCCCATGCTTTTAAAAACTTCCTTCAATTCCCTTATCCCGCAGGTAAAAGGCCACAGCTTAAGCTGTGGCCTTTTACTCAAAACCTTTGGTTTTGTGCGGGATAAGGATTGTCCTGACGGTTCGTAACTCGCTTCGCTCCTAACGACCGCGGGACACGGCTCGCTCCCATGCACGCATGGGTCCCGCTCCGCCGTTCAATTCCCTTATCCCGCTACAAACGGCAACGACCCGAAGACTTTCGTCTTGATGCGGGATAAGAATTGATCCTTACAGGATCTGTACACCTTGTGGCTATTTTTCTGCGGCAAGCCTTGAAAAGATAGCTCGCAAGGTTTTCAATTCCCTTATCCCGCAGGTAAAAGGCCACAGCTTAAGCTGTGGCCTTTTACTCAAAACCTTTGGTTTTGTGCGGGATAAGGGAATTGAACCCTTTTCCTCTGCTTGGAAGGCAGATGTTTTACCGGTAAACTAATCCCGCGATATATTCCCTAGGGAACACAGCGATTTTAGCATATTTTACGCATATTGAAAGCAAAACCCTCGCACTAAGTGCGAGGGTTTTGCTTTCAACTACGCAACTTCTTCTGTGTCTTCTTCAGTTGTATCGTCGTCGGCAGCAGCAGCTTCCTCATCTACCACCTCACCCTCTTCACCATCAAAAAAGTAAATCATATTCTTTCATTTAGACTAATAAACGCTTGTGCATACCTGCAAAAGCGTCGTCTGGCATAGAGTCCAAATTCCATGCACCAAAATGATACCATAGTTTAAGACAAAATTACATTGCACAGATTTTGTATTATTTTGTCAAACAATAGCCATGCCCTCATGGTATACTTTTGTACGTAACGAACCGGTATGCAGTTTATTGATCTTTTTACACAAATCGCCACGAAAGGCTGCATCGTCTTGCTCAGTGGCTATCTCAGCTTCTCAGGTTTTTTAGCATCTTCTGTAGAAGAGAGCTTTGTACGCCTAGGTTTTATGGAGCCACTCCCTATCTCCTCGCTCTCAAGAGAAGACTCCGCACCAGCGTCTGACGACACTCTCACCCCTGTCACAAAAATCCCTTCTCACTATAATATTGAAAACAATATTCCACGCATCCTCCTTGATAACCTTTCCTATCAAAAGGCAGCGGTCGGTGGTGCCGGTACTTCAGTTGCGCGCGATACCACGACCACTACAAACATTAAAGAAGCCCTGGTAAACGTGTTTTGTACGTATAAAAAAGATGACCAGCTCCGTGCTATAACAGGAAGTGGAGTTTTCATAGACAACAAAGGCATAATCCTCACTAATGCCCATGTGGCACAGTTCCTATTGCTCGCAGATCAACGCAAAGATGCGTACTGTACTATTCGGCAAGGAGATCCAGCGGAATCTCTCTACGAAGCAGACCTTCTCTATATATCACCTGCCTGGGTGCACGAAAATGCAACACTTATAGATGCACAAGCACCTACCGGGACTGGAGAGCGCGACTATGCGCTTCTCTACGTCACCAAAGCATTGACTGGTACTCTTCCCTCCTTATTTCCTGCAATACGCTTTGATAGCACCCCTCTACGCCGTGACGAAACTCACTCAGATATATACGTTGCTGGATACCCTGCGCAGATATTCTCCACTAAAGGACCCAAAGCCCCGCTAACTCCCAAGGTCGCCCATACTACCATAACAGAGATGTTCACCTTTGGCGGAGGCGATGCTGACCTTATTGCCATCGGAGACTCTACCGTGGGGGAACAAGGCTCTTCAGGAGGACCGGTCCTCAGCACAGATGGCACCATCAAAGGACTTATTGTAACGCGAGGAGATGAGAAAGACGGAGAACGTAGCCTCCGCGCAATCACCATGCCGTACATAAACAGAACCATCCAAGAAGAAACAGGATTTGATCTTGCGACTACGCTTGAAGGAAACATTTCACGTCGTTCAGAGATTTTTAAAAAAGCATTGGTGCCCTTCCTTGCATCTCTACTTGAAACAGAGATGGAGTAAGCTATCCACAGTAGACGAACATACACACTCCATGTACTATAGTGCCTCGGTCGATGTATATTCGTCGACCGTATACTGTGTGCTTGGCACGTATGTGCGCATACAGTAATCCTTGTTCTTTCTGTTTTGCAAACAACGAAAGAGCCCGTTCACTTTGAACGGGCTCTTTCGTTTTCGTATCATATACTATTCAGCAGTACTTGTTGCTGTTTCAGTGGCTGTTGTAGTACTTGCAGTGGTAGTATCTGTACTTGTCCCTTGTGCGTCGCTTCCGGCGAGTACATTTGTGGGAGTATCTAATGAGTCAGTCATGAGGAGTAAGTCCTGTACCAAGACAGACGCTTCTTTTTCTGCCACTTCTGCATCTTCAAGAGAACCTTCTAGGGCGATGTCAGCATCTACACGTGCCAGCAGACTCTGTGCTTGCTCTAGACCCACTGTAATCTTTTCACCAAGAGTTGCATCAACGATCGCTGTACGCCGTGCATGAACACGAGCTACGTTTTCATTCATGTGTTTGCGCGACTCTGAAAGATACGCGTACCGCTCCTCTTTAGTGAGTTGCTTTGGCACAAGCGTATCAAGAGGGACACCAGTACGTACATCGATGTCTGTCATGAAAGAAATGAGTTTTTGTGTGTCACTCAAGGCGCTCTTTAGGCCTTCTACCGATGTACTCGTTTCCTGCGTATCATACATTTTTGTAGTTTCATCTATGCGTCGATTGATGTCTTCAAAGCGTCTTTGTATATCAGATCTTTCTTCGGTAGAAATAGATTCCTCTATTGAGACCAAGAGCTCATGCGCGCGAGTCGTCGATTCTTCCACACTTGCTACAAAACGTTCATACGAAGAGAGTGTTGCGATATCAGCAGTATTCGGCACAAGAGCTGCTTTTGCATCGCGCACAACAGTCGCAAGCGCGCGAATCTGCGTATCGCTTTCTGTTGTTGAAGACAGCTGTTGATCGGTATCAAGCACTGCACTCTGTACATCAAACGCTGACTCGAGCACGACCTGTGCTACCGCCGCTTGATCTACGTCAGATTCTCGCAGTACCGCAAGTTCTTTTTGTGCAGATGCCGTGTGCTCTTTTACCGTTTCGGTAATCTGAGCTTCTGCTTCATCGGTAAGCTTCCCTTCTTTTGCCAAAAGACGCGCCTCTGCAATACGACGCTCAACACGACGTGTTTCCCATGCCACTTTTTCATATGAAGAAAATGAGAGCTGTGAAAGTACTTCCTCGTTAATACGAACCTTCATAGGATAGAGCACATCTCCAGGAACAGTCTGTTCAGCCAAGAGAGGTGTTACTACTGCTACCAAAAGTGCGCATGAGGCCACAGCGCCACGTATGCGCCAAGGGGTAAATTGTATGTATGAAAACTTTTCTGTATACGGCACGAGAATGCTCGTTTTTTTCTTTTTCGATACCGTTGCAGATAGGTGAGGATGATACTCCATAAAAGATACAATCTGCTCACGCAACAAAGCCCGCTCGCTTGCGCGCATACGGATCTTGCCACTTGCATCTTTTATTTTTTTCTCAAATGTATTCATGTTCCATTTATCACTGCATCCCTCAAAAGCTTCACTCCCCTATTTATTCTCACCGAAACTACGTTTTCAGTTTCTTCGATAAGCTCAGCAATCTCTTTAGGACCCAATCCGTCCACAAAACGAAGAGTGAGAATTTCTTGATAGAGCGGAGGAAGTATTTGTATCGCCTCCACCATCCTCTTTCCATCTAACATGTTGAGTGTTTCTTGGAGAGAACCTTCTTGCAATTCATCAAAGCGTCCCGTGTCCATCCCTTCGTCCTCCAAAATGGCATCGAGAGATTCTGTACGTCGTCTTCGGTACTCATCAATAATGAGATTGCCGAGGACTTTATATAGAAAAGGTCGGTATGCATCAATACTATTTCCTGCTCGCACATATCCCCAGACTTTCGTAAAAGTGTCATGCACAAGCTCAATAGCTCGCTCATGATCAGAGATACGGATTGAGGCGTGCCGAAAAAGCGCGTCTGCATAATCATCAAATGCTTTCAAGAAACGTTCCTCGTGGTTCCCCGAGACATTATCCCCTTCCTGTGAGATCTGCTTTGCCATGTGGAACCATTATATATAAAGACGTACGAGACGACGACTCCTTAGAAAGGGATAGCTTTAGCCTTATGAGGCTCTTGGTCGACCTGTCTTCCTTCGGACCTCAACAGTGCCCCGCACTGTTGAAAATTTTCTTTGTCGGGGCGAGGAGAGTCATCCTGACGGTTCCTAAGTCGCTTCGCTCAGGCTATTGCGAATCGGTCACAAGTCACTAAGCATTTTAGTCCAAGTATTCCTAAAATACTAAATGCTCGCGACCCCGACGGGTCAAACAGTCTTCTTACAGAAGCGGTATACCTTTTGGAAATTTCATTTCCCAAAAGGTCTTGCGAAGTGACATTGAGTCACTTCTCACCCGGACTATTTGCTTCCGTCCTTCGATTCTCGGCTAAAAAGCTACACTTTTTCTCCTCACTACTAAGGGGTGAGGAGCGAATACTTGGAGATTTGCAAGACCTTAGGAACTATCTTTTCAAACGATGCGTAGAAAAGTAGCCCTAAGGTATACCGTCGCAGTAAGCGACACGAGAATCGTCCTGATGGTTCGTAACTCGCTTCGCTCCTAACGACCACGGGACACAGCTCGCTCCCATGCAAGCATGGGTCCCGCTCCGCCGTTCGATTCTCGGCGCCCTCAGACAAAATATGTCATCAAAGCGTTGCTTTTCCTTCTATTTTGTCGGGGCGCCGAGAATCGAACTCGGTCTATCTGGTCCCAAACCAGACGTACTACCGGTATACTACGCCCCGTATTTTTTTATTCATCACTTCCCTCCTCTCAAATCTAACTCCAACATCCTATCACGACCTCATTAAAAACACTATAGAATATCTGTGTTTTAGGGATAGGAGCATAAAGGACATATGTCCTTTATGCTCCTATCCCTCTAAAATAACGTTTTCTATATACCTTACTCTGGCCCTCTTGTGTACAACGTCCAAAACAACAGCCGCAATATCAAGCTGCCACTCTCCTTCATATTTGTTTTTAAGAATCCATACCTGAATAGTATTCAAAACCTTACGCAGTTTACTTCTGTGAACATTATCCTCAGGCCTATAGGTTCCATGTGAAACATCTTTATCATACCAATACCCTATTTCACGTGAAACAGTTTTCACCTCAACAAAGTGGACTTTAAGTCCTTTTTTCACAATTAAGTCAATTTCACCTGTTTTTGCCTTAAAGTTGGACTCCAGTCTATAAAAACCCTTTCTTAATAGATGATTTAAAACTGCTTTTTCCCCTACAGCTCCAACTTTAATATGCTGAGAAACCATGTATCTCTCTAATGTTTCACATGAAACATGTTTCATGTGAAACATTCTAAAAAGTGCTATTTTTACCAAAAACTATATAATAAGCCATATATTAAAGACTCATGTCTTATACTACACGTCCTTTATACACATATCCCCTGACTTATGCACAGTTTTCCACATATGTCTTTTCTGAAAAACGGCTATCTTTTAAGAAGATTCACTCTTGCAAGATGTAAATCTCACCTCGCCACCATAAAAAAGACGGGTCCTATAAAAGGAAACCCGTCTTTTTCCCCTATTTGTTTCACATGAAACTTTTCCCCCCATTACTCACCTTACCTAGACGGGAGCTCTCTGTAGCACCCTGATTCATTTACAAGATACCCGCCTTTCTTCAGCAGAATATCCACGTACCTTCCCTTGTCTTCAAGGGAACTGCTAATCCATTCACGAAATTCTGGACAAAGGGTGTTTCTGATAAGAAACTTATCGAGGAAAGCCCTTTCTTCCAACCCCCTCTTGGCCTCCGTATAAAGATCTGAACGTTCCTGAGGACTTTTCAAAAGATCAAACCATCTCTTGCCTGGGGGATAAAGTCCTTCGTCAATAAGGAATGACAAAGCCACTGCGATAAATACTAATATAAGTGACATGCCCACCTTAAAGACTCGTAGTATAAAGGTGGGGATATTTTCCCGATCAACGGCCTTTAGGAACTCTTCCTTTGTAAACAAAGCTCTCATTTGTGCCTCCATCCAAGAATACTCCGTTGTGTATAGTACTTTTTTATGAAATACATGAATATATAAACATATTTTATAGGAAAAAATATATATAATAAGTCATATATTATCTTTTAATATAGATAATGACTTATTTTTTGACACTTTTATGTTAAAATGAACGCGACACCCAATCATGGATAACGACCTTAGAACATACGCGCACTTAAACGAGAAAGATTCCGCTATCTATTTAGCGCTGTTACGCATGGGAGACATGCATATGGCATCACTTTCAAAAGCAACAAGACTCAAACGATCCACTCTTTACATCCATGTGGAAGATCTGGCGAGGAGGGGACTTATAGAAAAAGTAATACGGGGGAAAAGGACGTACTATCGTTCTGCCAATCCAAAAAAGTTACTCTCCGTAGCAGAAAGAGACAAAGGACATCTGGAAGCTCTTCTACCAAGCCTTTTAGCCCTCTTTGAGGCTCGTGGAAGAGAGCCCGTGGCTCGTGTGTATACAGGGAAAGAGGGCCTACGTAACGTATACAGACTTGTTGAGACTGAATCATTGTGGGTAAAAACGCTTTTTGCTCCGAAGTCTTTCTTTTCGGTGTTTACTGAAAATGAATCCACATCTTTTGCACAAACACTTCAACAAAATGGGGTTAAAATGCAGAGCCTTCTCTTGAACGATGCAATAAGTAAGGAATTCATCAAAAACGAACTCCAATTTGACCACCAACTACGGCTTTTGCCCAAAACATACCATCTCACAGCAAACATTATACTTTGGGCACATAGCGTAGCTCTTATTTCGTATGAAAACCTCTATGCCGTGGTTATAGAAAACAATACTATAGCCAAGTTTCACGAGGACGTATTCGACAACCTATGGAAAGGGAAGTAACGACTGGTGTTTCATGTGAAACGTGGGGGTAGAGGGAGAATCGTCCTGACGGTTCGTAAGTCGCTTCGCTCCTAACGACCGCGGGACACGGCTCGCTCCCATGCAAGCATGGGTCCCGCTCTGCCGTTCGATTCCCTCCCGTAAGGCGCCCTGCGCCTTACTTACCCGCATACGAGAAAGGCGGAGAGGGATCGATCCTTACAGGATCAGTACAGGTTGTCGATATTTTGTTTCCTTTTAGTCACGAAATATCAGGCAACCTCTTCGACTCCCTCTACCCGCAGGCAAAAGGGCGAAGCTAATGCTTCGCCCTTTTGCTCAAAACCTTCGGTTTTGTGCGGGTAGAGGAGCCGGTTCTTACAGAACCAGTATCCCGTGTGGATTTTCTGTTCGCACCTTGTGCTCCATAAAATGCTCACACGAGCTTCGATTCCCTCTCGTAAGGCGCCCCACGCCTTACTTACCCGCCCAAACGCTCTGCTTATTGTGCGGGTAGAGGGAATCGAACCCTCGACTCGTCCTTGGCAAGGACGTATTCTACCACTAAACCATACCCGCAAATTGCACTGATGATTATACTACATAGTCACACAAAATCTAGCACAAATAAACAGAAAAACCAACAAAGTTGGTTTTTCTGTTTATTGTGCTGGATTTTGTTTGGCTGTGTAGTATAATCATCAGTGCAATTTGCGGGTATGGTTTAGTGGTAGAATACGTCCTTGCCA
>Ga0172380_10009233_pt1 | contig 10555 bp, 10 predicted proteins | sample Leawe162metaG_FD_119747 | JGI IMG/M metagenome (GOLD analysis project Ga0172380, IMG submission 119747) | Leachate microbial communities from a municipal landfill in Southern Ontario, Canada - Leachate well 162 metaG | ecosystem: Engineered > Solid waste > Landfill > Unclassified | place...
CCAGGATCCGAAACGAGATTAGCGACCTGGATCGGAGACGTTATCGCCTAAGAGATGATCTCTATTACCATGAGCGACAACTAGATGATTTGCGTCGAGAAGCCAATTCATATCGCTAAGCAAGTCTGCGTTGTTAGATGAAGTTAATTGACGGGTACAGGTCTGTCGAATGCAGTTTACTGATTGTCCGTATCATCAATCACTGTAAATTAAGTGTTACCTCGGTCACATCCGACCTGTCTTTCCAAAATGAGGCCGAGACTATCACCTGTTTCTATGACAGCTTACCGATATTCAGTCACCCGGAAGACATTATCCAGTCGTTTAGAATGATCACTGCCTAATTCTGTGTGTATGGGCATACTAAACAAGCCGACATTGTCCGCGCGTTTGGGTTACCTAAAATCAGTGTAAAACGCGCGGTCAAGCGTTATCGTACAGAAGGCAGCAAAGGCTTTTAAAGGTCGAGGCCCGTCCGTGTTAACACCCTCAGTGCTTGCGCAAGTGCAACAGTGTTTGAATGAAGACACAGAGATTGCCACTATTGTCTTTCAACTGGACATAAAAGCCAACACCGTTATTTATAATCAACACTATCGACTTCTATGGGATTTGAACAACTCGCATCGTTAAAACAGAAAACCCAAAATGCGCATCTCAAAATAATAAAAACCACCTATTGATCCAGCAATACTAACAATCGGATTACTGCAAAATAATTTTCTGTTCAAGCTAAATGGTTTTGGTAAAATATTGGCATTACCAGGAGAAATTTTTTGAAACAATCTTTTTATGACCTAAATTATTATGATTTAGAATCGATTATAAATAAAAATAATTTAAACCACTCAGCAGCGGCAGTACTTTTTAATTGGTATTATAAGAAAAAAGAAAGCGTTCAATGCCTTGATAAAATTGCCAAATCCTCATTGGCTTTTTTTGAAGAAAATTTCGACTTTTCTCTCCCCGAAATCGATACGGTTTATGAGTCAAAAAATGATCGAACAGTAAAATTTCTTTTCAAGTTTAAAGACAATCATAAAGTTGAAACTGTCCTTATTCCGTTTCATAATAAATATTCTATTTGCCTTTCATCGCAGGTTGGCTGTGCAATGAATTGTTCTTTTTGTTTTACCGGAGAACAAGGGCTTAAAAGAAATTTAACGACAAGTGAAATAGTTGGTCAGTTTCTCCAGGCTTGGCGTTGGCTAGCAAACAACAGGCCTGGAGAGGAGAGGATTTTAAATATTGTTTTTATGGGACAAGGCGAACCTTTACATAATTTTGATGCCGTTAAAAAAGCCTGTGAAATCTTTCTATCACAACACGGCACATCAATTGGTGTTCAAAAAATTACTATATCAACCGCTGGTTATATTCCCGGACTTAAAAGATGGAGCCAGGAAATTCCTGGCGTGAACCTGGCGTTATCTCTTCATTCCCCCTTCGAAGAAAAGAGAAATGAACTTATTCCCATTAATAAAAAATATCCGCTAGACGAGGTATTGACATATATTGACAAAATACCTTTAAATAAAAAGCAATTTATTACTTATGAATATATTCTGATAAAAGATTTTAATGACTCGCCGGATGATGCTAAAAAGTTGGGAACGATACTATCTGGTAAAAGTGCTTATATAAACTTAATTCCTTTTAACTCATTCCCAGGATCACATTACAAACGTCCCGATTTAGATAAAATTGAAAAGTTTAAAGCAGTTTTAGATACTTTTAAAATACCAACTTTAATAAGAATTGCTAAAGGCGATGATGTATTAGCAGCCTGCGGGCAACTCAATTCTAAAAATTAAAGCTATCAAGCGCCAGTAAATGAGGTCAGAGCAAGTCGACAAATCGACTGCCTGCGGTCGACTTTGCCCAATTGCAGCCACCGGCTAATTTTGCTCTGCCAACAATTCAGCTATAGCAGACTTTGCATTACATTGCTTTACTGCTTCTGCAAGCTGAGATTCATTCAATTTATGCTTGATAGCCTTAGCACCATTAAATTCGAAATCCTGGTAATCTTTTTTGGCAAAGGTAACGATCTGACATTTTTTGAAGGGCGAGTTTTCAAATGGCATTTCTGTAGAACTTAATGCTTCAATGCCTTCCGAGCTGGGCGCATAAATTAAGAACTCACCCTTCATCGCGAGTACCGCACGATATTGGTTTGCAGTAGTGAAATATAAACAGCCCACCTCAATCTCATTTTCGCTTAGGCCTACATTTTTAACTTTTTTGTTCTTTTTCATGTTTCAAACTAATTTTAGTAAATAACGACAAGACTGAATCTATCAGAGTGAAGTTGAATTATGGATGCAATAGAATTTTTCTCACACCCGGTTGATCGGCATGATCAAATGCAGCTAAACCTTGATTCAAGTGATAACGCCCGTCAATCAAACTTTCAATTGGTATCAGTTGCTGTTTTAACAGTGTTAGTGCATCAGCAAAGGGGCCGCAACGTGAACCCAGGATAGTCAATTCTGCGACGACTACTTTACTTAAATCAACGGGCTCCAGAGTTGAAAAGGTACTTTTCAACATCAGAATGCCGCGCGGCCTAAGGATTCTTAACGCTTGCCGAAAACCACTAACCTGCCCGCTAGCATCTACCACGCATTCGAAGCAATTATCGGCAATATCTTGAATCAAGGCAGTCTTCAGTTGCCAGTGCCGGGGCAATGCTAATGAACTTTCGGATCGTCCAAGCACGGTCACTTCATAACCGGCCAATGCCAAAACCTGGGCAATCAACAGACCTAATCGTCCTGGCCCAATCACCGATATCACCTTAACGGCTATTGATTCCAACTGTTTGACGACACGTATCGCAGCAGCTAATGGTTCGGTAAATACAGCGGCCTCATCAGAAACCTCATCCGGCACCGAATAAAGGTTGGCAACAGGTAGCGAAAAATATTCAGCAAATACGCCATCCTTACCGCGAATACCCAGCACCTTGCGGTTTTGACAATGTTCCGCGCCCTCTTTCAGACAAGTATCACAATGATTGCAACCGATATTAATCGATCCCACTACCCGTCGATTAAGCCATTGCTGATGTTCGGGGTTATCAACGGCTTCGACCACACCGACAAATTCATGCCCAAGGATGCCGGTAAAACCGGCGTAGCCTTTCACCAACTCCAGATCAGTGGCGCAAATTCCTGCCAAACTCAATCGTATCAAGGCTTGATCGGTACTAACGTGTGATTTCGGCATATCTGGACAATAAGATAATCCGTTGTTCAGTCGTAAAGCCTGCATTGTGTGATTAACTAAAAGTTAGGAAAGTATCTGTTTATCATACAGTCTGTTGTGCTTCAGGATAGTTGTCTAATAGTTCGACACTAATAATAACCTTGCCAACCACATTAGCAGAAACTGATATAATTGCATTTTTTAACTTCATTATTTATCAATGATAAACATCCAAGAACTCTCAACAATCGAATTACAAAAACTGATTAAAGATGCTCAAGCTGAGTTAGAAACCAAGCAAAACGGCATGCGCAAAGAAGTTATTGCACAAATTAAAGAATTAGCATCCTCAATTGGCGTAACAGTCGATATCATTGAGGATAAAAAATCCAAAAAGTCCACAGCATCTGTCCCTGCTAAATATGCAAACCCCAACAATCCATCAGACACCTGGACCGGTCGTGGTTTAGCACCCAAATGGATGCAAGCTTTGATTGCTGAAGGCCGTAGCAAAGACGAGTTTTTGATTCGTTAATCAAATACCTGTCAGCGGATGGTGATTGGGTTCATGATCCGCTTTACAGCTATTGATAGAACCGTTTGCCTGACCAACTTATAACGGATTCAATTCCTATCTTGTCTGGTATTCCTGGCAATCAAATAACCTAACCATCCCTAATGCTGGGCGCATGCTTTAGGTCTTTTGAGTTAACTTACTTTACGGACATATGCCCCGCTTTAACAACCGCACGGATAATTTAACTTATCAAATTAGTCTATTGGCAAGTTTTTTTGCCTCAAGCAACGATTATCAATCGCTCGCACTCACCAATGGCAAAATCGAGTTTGTCGACTCAAATAATAATTGCCATCACATCGATATCCTGAGTATTGAATCGGGCCTGACTATTCATTCAGGCTGGTTTTGGGATGTTTTGGTCATTAGCATTCAAGATAAGCAAGTTTTCCATTTCGGCGGCATAGAAAAAGCACTATCCAGGCAACTGCAATCCAAGCTTAACAACAATATTCGAAGTTACATCCAGCGGTTTTATCAGCAGTTCGAACCTGCTTTAAATCAAGCTGCACAGGAAGCCAAGCTACTATTTACCGGTCATCATTACATCCGGCATGCCACAGCTCATCAATGGTTAAAATCCCATCAATGGTTAGCAGCAGGACTCAAACGTAAAGACTGCCAACGTCATCTCAAACCAGAAATATTGCTGGATTATCAACTGATATTGCCACTGCTTGAGGGTGGACATCGTCAGGTCGAAAGTTTGAATCAGGCATTCATTGATCGACAGTTTCTCAGATACCAATCCTATTTCGACAAAGTAGAAACCAATCCACTAACCGAGCATCAGCGGCGGGCGTGCATCATCGATGAGCAGCATAACTTGGTACTCGCCGGCGCAGGCACTGGAAAAACCAGCACGATGATAGGTCGTGCCGGCTACTTGATCAATGCTGGTTTAGCTAAACCCAATCAGATATTGATGCTGGCCTATGCTCGCAAGGCTGCCGAAGAAATGTCTGAGCGCATCAAAGAAAAACTTGCCATCGAAGACCTGACAGTTAAGACTTTTCATGGCCTTGGCAAACATATCATTTCCCAAGTTGAAGAGATGGTGCCGTTAATTGACAAAATGGCCGAAGATCCCGAATTACGCACTCGATTTGTTGATGCACAGATTCAATTGCTACTGCAAGATGACCGCTATAAATCACGCCTGTTGACCTATTTTGTTCGTTTTAACCATCCGTATAAAAGTCAGTATGACTTTGATAGCCTGGGTGCTTATAACCAATACATATTGGAAAACGACATTCGAACCCTGCAGGGCGAATTGGTCAAAAGCTATGAAGAATGCGAGATTGCCAATTTTCTCTACCGGCAAGGTGTTCGTTACCAATATGAAGCCAATTATCAGGTCAACACATCCGGGCCGGATTATAAAGTTTACCAGCCTGACTTCTATCTGCCCGAGTACGGTATTTATATTGAACACTTTGCCGTCAATGAACACAACCAAACCCCGCCGTTTATTGATCAAGAAAGTTATTTGGCGGGCATGGCCTGGAAACGTGGCTTACACCAGAAACACAAAACCCCGCTGATCGAAACCTACAGCTACTTGAAGCATCAAGGCCGGTTAACCGATGCGATAAGCGAAAAATTATTGGCTGCCGGCGTCGAGTTCAAGCCCGTCCCCGCCAACCAATTACTAAACAATCTAAAAGAACTAGGCCGAGTATCGGAATTCAGCCAATTAATCACCGATATTCTGACTCAATTCAAATCGGCCAATCTCACCATTAAAAACCTGGTTGAGCTTGCCAAAGAACATGAAGACCACGAGCGCATGTTGGCAGCCGCGTATTTGTTCGAACCTCTCTATGAGGCCTACCAACTCTATTTACGTGATCAGGCCAGCATCGATTTTGATGACATGATAGGTCGCGCGATTGACTATGTAGAATCCGGTCGCTTTCGATCGCCTTATCTTTATTTGCTGGTCGATGAATTTCAGGATATTTCCGCCAGTCGTGCCCGATTATTGAAAGCCTTAATGGGTCACAACCCAGAAAGCAGCCTGTTTTGCGTCGGCGATGACTGGCAGTCGATCTACCGCTTTTCCGGCAGCGATGTCTCGTTGACCAAAGACTTTGAACATCACTTTGGTGCGACTGCAACCAGTATCCTGGATAAAACCTTTCGGTTTAATAACAAAATTGGCGAAGTAGCGTCGCGCTTTGTGACTCAGAACCCCAGTCAAATCAAAAAAGACATCAGCAGTCACCGGCATGTTGAGCATACCGCCGTATCGTTGATTAAGACCAACCAGGATATGGTCGGCATTCATGCGGCACTAACGGCCATCAGTGCTAAGTCAACCAAGCAAGCCAGCGTCTTGTTGCTAGCCCGATTTCATTTTAAGAAACCGGAGATGGCCGGTTTAAAAAACCAATATCCCCAGTTAAAAATTCAATTTATGAGTGTCCATGCATCCAAAGGCAAGGAAGCCGATTATGTAGTGATACTCGGATTGGATAAAGGTAAGCATGGCTTCCCATCCGAAAAAGCTACCCATCCATTATTGGAGCTGGTGCTTCCGAAAGCGGAAGCTTACGAGCATGCCGAAGAACGCCGCTTGTTTTATGTGGCGCTGACCCGCGCTCGGCATCATGTCTATTTGATCACCAATGGCAATAATCCATCGCCGTTTGTCCGCGAGTTGATAGAGCATGGCTATCCTATCGTCATCGACGAATTTCAGGGAGACGGATTTCAAGCTAAGTTGGCAAACATTGCTTGCAGTCAGTGTCAGACAGGCTATTTGGTACCCAGAGATAGCCGACATGGCAGCTTCTTCGGCTGCAGCGAATATCCATTATGTGGCCACACTCAACGTGCATGTCAACGATGCGGCAGCGGGTTATTAAATAGCGGCCAATTCAGAGTCTGTGAAAATCGTCGTTGTGATTATGTTGAACCTATTTGCCCTGAATGCGGCGGGACATTAAGTTTGCGTAAAGGGCCATATGGTGAATTTTGGGGATGTTCTAATTACCGGAAGGATGCCGAGTATTCGTGCGCCTATAAAGAGAAGTTTATTGATTTGCAGGTCGCAAAACGCAGATGATTCAGGCATACACATATTCAATTTTTAAGCCTTAACCGCTAAACTAGCCTGCCAATTTACTTAACCTGAACGTTATGACCGAAGAAAAGAGACTTTCGACCACTCAATTAGCCAAATTACGTGGTATTGCCCAGGACCAAATGTTTGCCCAGTTAAGAAATCAAGGTTTGATAGAAAAGAAAGACGACAAATGGACCTTGACAGATGCCGGCGTTAAAGCCGGCGGTGTTTATCAAACAGGTAAATACGGTCAATACGTGGCTTGGCCGGAAAATATTGATATCAATGTTCAACCAGCTAAAACCGATGCGCCTAAAATGCTGACTGCAACAGCCCTTGGGCAGCATTTTGATGTCTCCGCCACAAAAATCAACTATATCCTTTCAGAATTAGGCTGGATCAAAAAAGGCTTAAAAGGCTGGCTTGTCACCGATCAGGGCAAAAAAATAGGCGCCGAACAAGGAGAAGACAATCGTTCCGGTGTTCCTTATGCTCGTTGGCCGGAAAAGATCTTCAAAATCAGCGCACTTAAAGACAGTGTCGACAACATGAAAGGGGTCGATAAGCCGAAAACCGATAATGACAAAATGGATAGCTTCCGGCATAAATTTGAAGCCACCCACCGATCTACTGATGGTCATTTTGTGCGTTCGAAAGCAGAGATGCTGATCGATAACTGGTTGTACATGGCCGAAATCGTGCACGCCTACGAACGGAAACTGCCCATTGAAGAAGAAATGTACTGCGACTTTTACATCCCAACCGGAAAAGTTTACATTGAATTCTGGGGCTATGATAACGATGAAAAATATCTGGCCCGCAAACAGGAAAAACAGGCCATTTACCAAAAATACAACTTCAATTTGATTGAACTGACTGATCAGGAAGTGCTGAATCTTGACGACATATTGCCAAGGTTGTTGTTAAAGTTTGGGGTGCAGGCGTATTAAATTATCTGGAATATGAAAGCCTTAAAGACGAAACGGAAGCCAGATGGCTTGTCTAAACAGCGTGTGAGTGTGGGAGCTTAATCTGCCCAAACAGCTTATTCAAATTGATTACAAACAAGCAACTAATGAGTTATTAGCGGACAACAAACTGCTTAGCTTAGCGTATCGGTAAGGCCAGCCATTCAAACGTCGTGATATTTAACATTATCAGTGCAACCCAAGCGAATTGAAGCGGAAATAATAGCCCGTGCTAATTTCGAGGTGTTGGCCGGGTTTAACATGTAGTCCACGAAATTGTCATCGTCGACACGCTCCAACGCATTGATTACCTCGTCGTCCTGTAACAAGGCCTTGTTCAAAGGAAGCAACGCTCCTGATTGAATGATGAATTCGCCCAGCTCAATGATATGGCAGGCGAACACCATACCTGTCTCGGCTGTTTTTGCCAGCTGATAGTCAACCAGCGTAAAGCGGGTTTTTATGAATACATCGACAGCTGTTATTTCGTTAATATGATTGGTTGCTTCAATTTGAAAGACTGCAAAACGGGCAATACGCATACGGGCTAGCAGTGCTTGTTCGTATTCACTCAAGGTATTTTTGTGCAAGCGAAGATATTTTTCAGCCATATTGAAACCGTTAGGCCGAAACGCATAGACCCTATAGTCCATGAGCAAGTCGACTTCGGCATCGTTGTTAAAACTTAAGGACTTCTGGTGCCATAACCCCAAATGTTTCGCACAAGTCTTTACTTCATTGATATTGGGATTTTTCAAAATGCGTTTATGCAAATCAAAGAGTGCTCGACGAATATTGGGGTAATCGGCGGCGCTGAAATTAACTTCGGTCATAAGGAATAAGATCTGGCTAAAATTTAGGGTTGAACGAACAATTGGGATAGTCGCTGATAATCAGGCAAAGAACATAGTAAGGAATCATGATGGAACATAGGTGTGCAATTGAAACCTGCTCAACTCGCAATCGTCACCGAATTTCAGCTCGAATTAACAGCAACTAAAAATACAGCTCGTCTCAGTTTGGCTGATTATCTCTCCAATCTACAAACCAAGCCGTCAATTCGCGCGCGTCCCCCATGCCTTTAAGCTGCCGATCTATAGCATCCTGGTTACCCCAGACTACGTTACCTAACTCACCGTTATCCACTTGAGATTCGATGTCTTTACAGTAAAGCCCCTTATCTCGTTGAACATAAAACCCATAAGTACGACACGCAATGGGGCGAAACAAATATACCCGACAAGTCCCCGTTGACCGATCCAATAACGGACAGACGATAGGACGAGATTTTTGCACAGCTAGCGCAGCGACATCTTGACCAATGCCCTGCAGCAATTCCAGAGGCAATTCAGCCAGCCCTTCCCGCAGCAAAGTCCATTCAGCTTCAGTAAGCACTGGTATTTCCGCAAGCCGGTGGCAACAGCCTGCACAGCCACTGCGACACAGCCAATCAGTGCGTTCGGAACGAATAATGCCTACTCGCTTGTCGATGTCAGAATGAAGTTCGGTGAGTATGCTCATTGATGGCTGCTAGTGGTTGTAGGCATTATATAGGCATCAGCCATTGCAAATTGCTAATGCTCCATTTGCAGTATTAGACACCATCTGGAAATTTCGAGCGCATCATTTGCCGTCGATCCAACTTTTCTCCAGCTACCACAAAGATACCATCGCCGATCGCATGAATGATTCGCTGCTTTCCTGGTAAATCATCAAGGTATGCTTCGATACCGTCAAAAACAACGATGTTGTACTTTTCAACAATATCGATTACCTTACATTCTACATTTACCAGGCATTCTTTGATCAACAGCGCCTTGACATGCTTTCCCTTAAGCGGCGTCAGTCTGAACTTTTGAAATTTATCTGTGTCGGCGCCAGAACATGTCCCGACCCCAATAACTTGGTCTATAAGATCCAGAGCAGGAATCGCAATGACGCATTCTTTGGAGTCCCGAATCACGTTATAGGAATAATTCCAAGCACCTGTCGTTATAGCAAATCTCGGCGTAAAATCCATCACCATGCTCAAGGAGATGGTCATGATGTTATTTTTCTCTCCATCATTTGTCGTAATCAAAACAACTGGGCTGGGTTCAATCAGGGTGAAAGCTTTGCTAATTGGCATCGTCTTCATTACCGTATACCTCATGCTGTTGACCAGCGGATAGTAGACAGTTTATCCCAGCCTTTGTGGCATACAGCCAGGCTTTTTATCAAAAAGGTTCAAAGTATTTGTCCAAAATAAGCTAAAACGTCAATTATCTGGTTAAATTTGGCTAATGCCCGAACACCCTTATGAAATCCGAAGACTTACAAAAACTGGTTACATTTGCCATGCCTTATGGCAAATACCAAGGACGCGTCATTGCGGACTTGCCAGGTTATTACCTTAATTGGTTTGCACGCGAGGGATTTCCTAGTGGTGAATTAGGTCGGCTATTGGCCTTAATGCAGGAGATCGATCACAATGGCCTGAAATCACTGCTCGATCCTCTAAGAAAGTGACCAGCGGCACTGAAGAAACACATACTTAGAACGGTCACCCCACTTTAATCAAAGAATGGCAACATGAAAACATACACTCTTGTTTGGGTATCTGACGACGCGGAATTTGCTATTGAAATGGGCCATTACAATTCGTTAAATGACGCGCAGGCAGCACAACCTGATGCGCTATCAGATCTTGCAGAGCAAGGCGGCAATGCTGATAGCGGTTTTTGGGAG